>CABEDX010000040.1_pt1 | contig 41413 bp, 41 predicted proteins | sample 3132991 | NCBI WGS metagenome assembly CABEDX01 (sample SAMEA5534332, study PRJEB31848) | metagenome | biome: tundra; feature: field; material: soil | place: USA | collected 2013-05 | depth 0.15 m
GCTCCATCCGGCGGGCAGCCGCCCGCTCGCACCGAGGCGGCCATGGCCTATGACCCGGCCAACGGGTCAGTCGTGCTCTTCGGCGGACAGAGCCGGTTCAGCACGCTCAGCGACACGTGGATCTGGAACGGATCGGCATGGAGCCAAGCGCATCCGAGAACGTCACCCCCTCCGCTGAGCAACGCCCAGATAACCTATGACCCGGTGAGCCACGATGTGCTCCTGGTCGGAGGTCCGGAGCTCGAGGGGTCGACCGGCGGCCCGATCGCGTGCTCGGCAGGCTCGGGAACCTCCTCCTCCGGTTCGGCGGGCTCGACCACAACATTCATCCCGCCCCTCAACCCAATCCCCGCCGACGCGCCGTTGCCGCCGAGTGCCACGGCGAAAGCCGGCAAGGGTACGGTGGTGACGTCGCCGAGCTGCGCAACGATCGCGTCGCCGGGTCCGGCCACCTGGTTGTGGAACGGCAGCGACTGGTCGAAAACCTCCGCGACGACGCCATTCATCGTGTTCGGGAGCGCCGCGCTGGCGACCGACCCAGCCTCCGGACGCGTAGTCCTCCTCCCACGCGGACCGTTTGCCGTGCCCGCTCTCGGGGCAGCGCAGCCGGCGATCGCCTGCGTGGCGCCAAATCCGGCAGGCCTGCACCCGCAGGTGAAGTGCCCGTGGCCGATCACCCCCACTCCTGCATGGGCCTGGAACGGGCACCAGTGGAAGGCGATGGCCTCCAACGTCAACACGCAATCGTTCGAGCTGTTCAGCTCATCGATCGTCGACGACGCCGTCATCGGCAAGCTGGCGACCTTCAGCGGCACCGTCGCGCAACCGGTCCCGACGCCGCTCCCCTGCGCGAACTGCCTGGGCGGCGGCAACGCGCTGCAACCCCTGGCGACCAAGACCGGGAGCGAGGCCATCTGGACCGGCACCAGCTGGCGGCAGGTCATCACCTACGACGGCGGTCCGGCGATGCCGGGTGCCGTATTTGTGGGGGACCCGGCAACCCATAGCGACGTTGCGCTCTCGGGCAACGGGCAGACCTGGATCTGGACCGGCGTCTGGACCCGCGCCCACCCGGGCGCCACCCCTCCGGTCGTGAGCGGAGCGGCCGCCGTCTTTGACGCCGCGACGGGTCAGGTGGTGGCTTTCGGAGGCGCCGGTACATCCTCCCGCGAGGCCGGCCTCTACGACCAGACGTGGACGTGGGACGGCTCGAACTGGACTCAGCGCGGTGGCAGCGCGGGGCTGAGCGTGGTCATGCCGGTGCCGTCGCCGGTGAGCATTCCCCCCTGCCTGCCGATCAACCCCGCTCCCGAACCGGTACAGACTGCAGCGGCTCAACCGGCAGCGGCTCAACCGGCAGCGGTCTGCCCGGGCACGAGCACCGGGTCCATCGGCGGCGCTTCAGGGAGCACCGGAGGCGTGACCGGGGTCGCCACAGGGAGCGGGGCGGTCGCACCCTGAGCCGCCACAATGGCTGGCCATGGCAGATCTCGATGACGTCCGAATCGAAACGCTCGAAGATCACCAGGACGCCGATGTTCGAGCGATGCTTGTCGACCTCGCACTCGCTGAGCAGCAGCACTACGACCATCCCGAGGAGAGGCCGGAGCAGCTGAGTGCGCGCCTCACGACGGCTCCTCGATTCTCCGGTGAGAACCACATCCTGGTGGCCCGCGCGTCGGGCGGGAAGGCGATCGGGCTCTGCTGGGTCGTGCTGTTCGACCCCGGAACGGGTCTCGAGGCGGAGATCGCGGAGCTCTACGTCCGGCCCGGCGAACGCGGCCAGGGCATCGCCCGAGGCCTCATGGCTGAGGCCATGCAGTTGATCCGCAGCCGCAACGTGACCTTCGCCTGTGTCTGGACTCGAGGTGACAACCAGGCTGCCCTGGGCGCATACATCTCAGCGGGATTCACGCCCACCGAGCAGACGGTGCTCACCTGGCTCCCGCTCGAATAAGTCGAGCGGCCGGGATAATAGCCGCTCCATGACACTTTCCCGCGCCGAGGTCGATCACGTCGCAACCCTCGCCCGTCTCGGCCTGAGCGACGCGGAGAAGGACCGCCTGCTCGGTGAGCTGGAGGCGATCCTCGACCACATCGCACGGTTGCAGCGGGTCGACACGTCGACGCTGGCGGAGACCGCGCAGGTCGGCGACCTCGTCAATGTCATGCGTGCCGACGTCCCGGAGGCGCCGATCGGCGCGGCCGCGGCGCTGCGCAACGCTCCCGCGACTGACGGCAGCTACTTCGTGGTTGGAGCGATCCAGGGCACGGAACTTGACGCCTAGAACCATCACCGAGCTCGCGGCGGCGCTTCGCGACGGCAGCACGACACCACGCACGCTCCTCGACGCCGCGCTCGCGCACGTCGATCGGACTGAGCAGGACCTGAACGCCTATCTGGCGGTCACGCGCGAGCTCGGCTACACGCAGGCCGATGCCGCGTCGCACATGCTCGAGGAGCACCCCGACACGGCATCACCACTCTGCGGCATCCCGATGGCGCTCAAGGACGTGCTGTGCGTCGACGGCATCGACACCACCGCGGGATCGAAGATCCTGCGCGGCTTCAAGCCTCCGTACACCTCCACCGCCGTGCAGCGGTTGTTCGACGCCGGCGCAGTGTGCGTCGGCAAGACCAACTGCGACGAGTTCGCGATGGGGTCGTCGACCGAGAACTCCGCGTACGGACCGGTTGGCAACCCATGGGACATCGAGCGTGTGCCGGGCGGGAGCAGCGGTGGAAGCGCGGCGACGGTGGCCGCGGGATCGGTGCCGTACTCCCTCGGCAGCGACACCGGTGGTTCGATCCGCCAGCCCGCAGCGCTGACCGGAGTGGTCGGCTTCAAGCCGACCTATGGACGTATCTCCCGTTATGGGCTCATCGCTTTCGCGTCGTCGCTCGACCAGATCGGCCCGTTCACGCGCACCGTCGAGGACTGCGCGCTGGTCTACACGGCGATCGCCGGCCATGATCCGCGTGACAGCACTTCGGATCCTCGCTCGGTCGACGATCCGCTCGCATCACTGCACGCCGGGGTCGCGGGAATGCGTCTCGGAATCCCGCGCGAATACCTCGGCGAGGGCACCGAGCCCGGCGTGCGCGACGCCGTGCAGGCCGCCTTTCGAGTCCTCGAGGCGCAGGGGGCGACCCTGCAGGAGGTGTCGCTGCCCAGCACCGACGTTGCGCTCAGCGTGTACTACATCATCGCTCCCGCGGAGTGCTCGTCCAACCTCGCGCGCTACGACGGCGTGCGTTTCGGCAGCCGTGTCGAGCGGCCGTCACTCACCGACATGTACCTGCAGACGCGGGGCGTCGGCTTCGGCAACGAGGTGAAGCGTCGCGTGATGCTCGGCACCTACGCGCTCTCGAGTGGCTATTACGACGCGTACTACCGGCAGGCGCAGAAGGTCCGCACGCTGGTGAGCCAGGAATTCGAGGCCGTGTTCAAGGAGGTGGACGCAATCGTCTGCCCCACCTCACCCAGCGTGGCCTTCCCGATGGGCTCGCGCGATGATCCGCTCTCGATGTACATGTGCGATGTGGTGACACTACCGGCAAACCTGGCGGGCATTCCCGGCATCTCGGTGCCCTGTGGTTTCGTCGACGGGCTCCCGGTCGGGCTGCAGGTGATCGCTCCGCGGTTCGAGGATGCGAGGGTCATGAGGGTGGCCCACGCCTACGAGCAGGCGACCGACTTCCACGCGCAGCTGTCGCCCTACGCGAGCGCGGCCGCATGACCGAGACAGCTACGATCGCAGCGGCACTGGATCAGTACGAGGTGGTGATCGGCCTCGAGGTGCACGCGCAGCTCCTGACGCGCAGCAAGATGTTCTGCCCGTGCCCGGCGGACTACACGAACGCCGCTCCCAACGCGAACACCTGCCCGGTGTGCCTCGGACTTCCCGGTGTCCTGCCGACCATCAACCAGCAGGCCGTGGACTTCACGGTGCGCACCGCGCTTGCGCTGCACTGCGACATCCCACCGTTCACCAAGTTCGACAGGAAGAACTACTTCTACCCGGACCTGCCCAAGGGCTATCAGATCTCGCAGTACGACCTGCCCCTGTCCGTCAACGGGCATCTCGAGTTTCCGGTAGGCGGCGATGCGGTTCGGTGTGGCATCACCCGCGTCCACCTCGAGGAAGACACCGGGACGATGCACCACGCCGGCGACGTGCTCCAGAGCGCGACCTCGTCGTTGATCGATCTCAATCGCTGCGGCGTCCCGCTCATGGAGATCGTCGGAGAACCGGACCTGCGGACGCCGGAGGCTGCGCGCGAGTACCTCGTGCGACTGCGTCAGATTCTGACGTACATCCGCGTGAATGATGGCAACCTCGAGAAGGGATCGTTCCGCTGCGACGCCAACGTCTCGCTGCGCCCGCGAGGTGCGCAGGAGCTGGGCGTCAAGGTCGAGGTGAAGAACATGAACTCCTTCCGTGCCGTTCAGCGAGCGCTCGAGTCCGAGATCGAGCGCCAGACGGAGGTGCTCGACGCCGGGGGAACGCTCGTGCAGGAGACGCGCGGCTGGGTTGAGGCGCAGGGACGCACGATCTCGCAGCGCAGCAAGGAGCAGGCGCACGACTACCGCTACTTCCCCGAACCCGATCTCCCGCCGCTGCGCCTCGACGCCGCGTTCGTCGAGCGGGTGCGTGCGACGCTGCCCGAGCTTCCCGAGGCCCGTGCGCATCGGTTCCAGCAGCAATACGGACTGACCGCGTATGACGCCGCGGTGCTCACGGACACGCGCGACGACGCGGACACCTATGAAGCCCTCGTCGCTGCCGGTGTTCCGGCCAAACTTGCCGCCAACTGGCAGAGCGGCGATGTCGCCGCGCTGGCGAACGAGCATCATGTGCCGCTGCAGCGCAGCGGTCTGGGCATCGATGGGCTCGCGAGCCTGCTCCGCCTCGTCGATGCCGGCACGATCAACGGGCCGACCGCCAAGGAGCTCCTCGCCGAGCTGTATGTCTCCGGCGGCAATCCCGAGGCGCTGGTGCAGGATCGAGGTCTGGCGCAGGTCAGCAACACCGGCGAGCTGAGTGCTCTCGTCGATGCTGCCATCGCCGCCAACCCGGCCGCGGCGGCGGACTTCCGCGCCGGCAAGCAACAGGCCCTCGGCCAGTTGATGCGCGCTGTCAAGGAGGCAACCGGCGGCAAGGCCGACATGCCGCTGGTGAACCGTCTGCTTCGCGAACGGCTCTTGGAGGAGTAACCCCGGTGCGTCTCGGACGCATGGTCCATGGTGGACTGTGCCTCGCACATGACGACCAGGGCGCGACGATGCTCGTCGAGGGCGGCATCCCGGGCGAGGATGTGGAGATCTCGGTCCGGTACCGGAAGGGGTCGACGTCCTTTGCCGAGGTTGTGCGGGTTGTCGAACCGTCGCCGCACCGGGTCACACCACCGTGCCCCTACGTGCCGAAGTGTGGCGGCTGCCAGCTCCAGCACGTTACCTACGCGCACCAGGTCGAGCTGAAGCGCGACATCGTGCTCGACGCACTCCACCGGCAGCACATCGAGCATCCCGCGCCACGCATGTACGCGGTCGAGGACCCCTGGCGGTATCGCATTCGCGGTGAGTTCCACGTCATCGCCGGCACTGAATCCACGCCGCCGGCGCTCGGCTTCAACCGAGCGCGCAGCTGGCGGCCGATCGCGGTCGACGACTGCCTGATCCACCACCCGCGAATCACCACCGCGCTGCCCGCGCTGCGCAAGCTCCTCAATTCCAGTGCGACCAACGCGCTCGGCACGCTCCACCTGACGGTCGGCGAGGAGGGTCAGGAGCTGCTCATCCACGCCAAGCCCACGAAGGGGTTGGCGAGTGGCGCCCTGGATGGCGGCCTCGATCTTCCCGACGGCGGACGGGTCAGCACGACGTCGACGACGCTGCGCTGGCGGGGGATGACCTTTCGGGTCACGCCGGACGCGTTCATCCAGGTCAACTGGGCGCAGATGGATGTCCTCTACCAGTGCGTCATCGAAGCGCTCGGCGGTCATGCGGGGCTGCGGGTGGTTGACGCCTACGCCGGGATCGGTGTGCTGGCCAGCTACCTCGCCGTAGACGCGCGCGAGGTGGTGTGCATCGAGAGCAACCGCGGCGCTGCGCAGCTCGGCGTCCTCAACGCGCGCGTCAACGACGTCGCCGAGCGCATGCATTTCGTGCTGTCGCCGGTGGAGGATGCGCTGCCTCGCGTCGGCGCCGCGGAGATGGCGGATGTCGTGATCCTCGATCCGCCTCGTGCAGGCTGCTCGGGCCGCGTCACCGGGTGGCTCGCGCTCGCAGGCCCGGAGCGCGTCGTCTACGTGTCATGCGATCCCGCAACACTCGCCCGCGACCTGCACACCCTGGTCGCGTCGGGCCCGTATCGCGTGGACTCACTCGACATCGTCGACATGTTTCCGCAGACCTATCACGTCGAGACCGTGGTGCAGCTCACCCGCACCCAAGCGGCCTCCGAGGACGAGGCGCCGGAGCCCTCCGGTACCCGCTGAGGGGTACTCTCAATACCTGCGGCGGCGGGTCGCTGCGGAGTGGTAGCGTACGTCTGTTCGTTGTCATCGACCGCACCCAGGAGGCACTGTGCAGCAGCCGTCCGCGACCGGCGACGAGATCGAGTCGGGAGGCTTTGCCCACCTGCATACGCACAGTGAGTTCTCCCTGCTCGACGGTGCCTCACGTGTCAAGGAGCTCGTCGACACCGCGAAGGCGATGGGGCAGACGGCGATCGCAGTCACCGATCACGGCGTGCTCTACGGAGCGGTCGATTTCTACGCCACCGCGCGTGCGGCAAAGATCAACCCCCTGCTCGGCTGCGAGATGTACATGGCGCCGCGCTCGCGCCACGATCGCGAGGGCAGGACCGACCGCGATCCCAACCACCTCATCCTGCTCGCGCGCAACGACGCCGGCTATCGCAACCTCATCAAGCTGGTCAGCACCTCGCATCTCGAGGGCTATTACTACAAGCCGCGCATCGATCGCCAGCTGCTCGCGGAGCACGCCGAGGGTCTGATCTGCCTGTCCGCGTGTCTCGGTGGCGAGCTGCCGCAGGCGATCCTTCGCGGCGACATGGCCGCAGCCGAGACGGTGGCTCGCGACCATGCCGAGATCTTCGGTGCGGACGGATACTTCCTCGAGCTCCAGGACCACGGCATCCCCGAGGAGGACACGGTGCGCGCCGGTCTGGTGGAGATCGCGCGTCGAACCGGCCTGCCGCTCGTGGCCACCAACGACTCGCACTACATCAAGCCCGAGGACGCCGAGGCGCACGACATCCTGCTCTGCCTGCAGACCGGGGCGCGTCGCGAGGAGGAGAAGCGATTCCGCTTCTCGGGTCCCGAGTACTACCTCGCGAGCACGCAGCAGATGCGCGATCGATTCTCCGCCTACGGCGAGGCCGTGACCAACACCATGGCGATCGCGAATCGGTGCCACGTCGAGATTCCGCTGGGGCAGAACCTGCTGCCGACGTACTCGCCGATCCCCGAGGGCCTCGACGCCGACACGTACCTCCGCGAGCTCTGCGAGGCAGGGGTGAAGGATCGCTACGCGGACGCGGTCACAGAGGAGGTGCGTGAGCGTCTGCACATGGAGCTCGATGTAATCCGGGAGACGGGATTCTCGGCGTACTTCTTGATCGTCTGGGACCTGATCCGGGCGGCTCGGTGCGACGGGGTTCGCGTCGGCCCAGGCCGCGGCAGTGCCGCGGGCTCGCTGGTGAGCTACGTCCTTCACATCACCGACATCGAGCCACTGCGCTACGGGCTCATCTTCGAGCGATTCCTCAACCGCGAGCGCGTGCAGATGCCCGACATCGACATCGACTTCGATGACAGGGGACGCGACCGCGTGCTCGCCTACGTGCAGGAGAAGTACGGGCGCGATCGGGTGGCGCAGATCATTACCTTCGGGACCATGGCTGCGCGAGCGGCGATCCGCGACGTCGGGCGGGTGCTCAATGTGCCCCTCCCGGACGTCGACCGTCTGGCGAAGCTCGTGCCGCAGGTGGTGAACATCACGCTCGATCGAGCGCTGAGCGAGAGCCGCGAGTTGAAAGACCTCTACGAGCACGAGGACTGGGCGAGGCACATCATCGACAACGCTCAGCGGCTGGAGGGGATCTGCCGCAACGCGTCGACGCACGCCGCAGCCGTCGTGATCGGATCCGAACCGCTTGCCAATATCGTGCCGTTGCAGCGCTCGACCGCCGGAGACGGCACCGCGGTGACCCAGTACGACATGAATGGCGTCTCGCAGATCGGCCTGCTGAAGATCGATCTCCTTGGACTGTCCAACCTCACGGTCATCGACGAGGCCGCCCAGATGGTTCGCACGTCGCGAGGCGTCGATCTCGACATCGACCAAATCCCACTCGACGATGCCAAGACGTACGAGCTCCTCGGCAAGGCCGACACCCACGGCATCTTCCAGCTCGAGGCGACATTTGCCAAGCGAATCCTCATCGACATGCAGCCCAAGTGCCTCGAGGACATGGGCGTCGCGGTGGCGCTCAACCGACCAGGGCCGATCGAGGGAGGGGCCACTGCAACGTGGATGCGGCGCAAGCGCGGCGAGGAACCGGTGACGTACATGCTCCCTGAGCTCGAGCCGATCCTCAAGGAAACGTACGGGGCGATCCTCTACCAGGACCAGGTGATGAAGATTGCCTCAGCGGTCGCCGGGTTCACGCTCGGCGAAGCCGACATCCTGCGCGCCGCGATGGGCAAGAAGGACAAGGTGAAGATGTCCAAGCAGCGCGAGCAGTTCCTGAGCGGTGCGGCCGCGCGCGGCGTCGCAGCGGACACGGCGTTGCAACTGTTCGAGCTCATCGCGCTCTTCGCAGGGTACGGATTCAACGGCGCGCACAGCATCTCCTACGGGCTGATCGCGTACCAGACCGCGTACCTCAAGGCGAACTACCCGCGCGAGTACATGTGCGCGCTGCTCAACAGCAGGGCCGACAACTTCGACAAGCTGAAGCAGTCGATCCTCGATGCGCACGCGCGCAGCCTCGTCGTTCGCCCGCCGGATGTCAACCGCAGCGCATCAGCCTTCAGCCTTGGCGATGAGGCGCAAGGCGAGATCCTCTACGGGCTGCGACACATCAAGAACGTGGGCGAGCGCGTCGCCGCCGAGATCGTTGCTGAACGCGATGCCGCCGGACCGTTCGTCTCGCTCTTCGACCTCTGCCTGCGCGTGGCGAGCCGCGACCTCAACCGTCGCGTCGTGGAGGCGCTGATCCGCAGCGGGGCGTGCGATTCCCTCGGCGAGCGCGGCGCCATGCTGGCGGTGCTCGATCGTGTTATCGACCGCGCGGCATCGATCCGCCGGGAGCGGGAGTCGGGTCAGACGTCGTTGTTCGGCGACACGATCGTGTTGATCGAGCCCGTGTCGCAGGCTGCGGACGACCTGGAAGGCCGCGACGTCAGCGGTCCCTTTGCGATAGCCGCCGACGAGCGGCTCAGCTGGGAGCGCGAGTTTCTCGGCATGTACCTGAGCGACCACCCGCTGCGCAGGATTGCCGGCGAGCTGCAGCAGCGTGTCGACACGACCATCAACGAGCTCGGCGCGCATCTGGACGGGCTCATCGTCCAGGTGGGCGGTGCGATCCGCGACATGCGCACCTTCGTGCCGCGCCGCAGCACGACCGGCCAGCGGATGGCCGCCTTGCAGATCGAGGACCTGACCGGCAGCGTCGAGGTCGTGGTGTTCGCCCGCGTGTTCGAGGAGTGTGTGTCGGCGTTGCGGCCGGATGCGGTGATCGTGGTGCGTGGCAAGGTCGAAGCCGGCCGAACGACCGGCGGTGCAACGTCCACCCCCGGTGCGGAGGAGGAAGATCGCATCGACCTCGAACCGCCGCAGATCCTTGCCGAAGCCGTTTACGCGTATGACGATCCGCGTCTGGCCACGTGGCGTAAGGACAGCACCGTGCACATCAGCGTCAACGCTTCGCAGATCGGCATTCTTGGGGCACTCCGGCACGCGCTCGAGGAGCACCAGGGCGATTGCGCGGTGATCCTCCACGTCGACTCGGGGACCAGCGTCGACGAGATCGCACTCGCCGTCGACTTCGCGGTCGAACCGTGTCCTGCGCTGGAGAGAGCAGTGGAGCTTCTGGTGGGAGACAACGCGTATCGCATCGAGATGCGTCGGGTTCGTGCCCCGGAACGCGAGCGCACCGCGGCGCGGCGCTGAGCCCGGGGGCCGGCACGACCTAAGGAAAGATCAGCCCGAAAACGAACTTGATCGCGATGATCACGACGATGTACATGACCAGCGCCGCGATCGCCGGGATATCCACCGCGGCGGTGGATCCGCGGCGGTGCAGGCCGGCGAACGGAGCGACCAGCGGATTGGTCACCGACCGGATCATCTGCACCATCGGGTGCCACGGATCGGCGTGGAACACCCCGAGCAGGACGCGGATGAAGACAAGGATCGCGATCGCGATGGCGATATCGACCACCAGCTGCTCGATGAGGCTGAAGATCGCGACGGCAGGATCCGGAGTGACACCACTGACCAGCAACTCCAGGATCTGCGCGACGAATTGAATGACAACAATCGCGAGGATCGGAGAGAAGTCGATGCCGCTGAAGGTGGGGAGGATGCGCCGGAAGGGCGCGAGGATCGGGTCGACGATGATCCGAAGCCAGCGCACCACCGGGTGCCACGGACTGAGCCCGATCCAGGACACGGCGATCCGCGCAATGATCAGCACGGTCAACGCTCCCGCGATGAAGCCGATGACGTTGACCAGGGAGGATTGATTCACCGAGCTGTGGCCGGTTCGTGAGCGGTCGCCGGTTCGGCCGGAAAACGCTTCTCGAACCGCGAGTTGGTGCGCCGCCAGAGCAGGTAGAGGAGGGGAACGCCGATCACGAGCGTCGCGATCGACGTCCACTGCGCCTCACGCAGCCCGAGCGGTCCAGGCGGTTCGCTCTTGCGGAACTCGAAGAGGATCAACTGGCTGATCGCATAGAGCGCGACGTACGTGATGGCAAGCACACCCGGACGCACATTCCGGCGAAACAGCAGCCACAGGATGAGTCCAATGCCGATGGTCCCGAGCGCCTCGTACACGGCCGCGGGCTGATACGCGATGCATTGCGCCGGGCTGCAGAGGCTGAAGCCGGTCTGCAGGATCGCGTGTGGATTCGAGTACGCCGTTGCCCAGGGAAGGTTGCTCGGCGCACCCAGGATGTCGCCGTTGATGACGTTGCCGATGCGTCCGATCGGCTGACCGACCACGGCGAAGACCACACCGCCGTCGAGGGCAATCCACGGGTTGTATCCGTAGCGCCATGCGCAGATGGCGAGGGTGATGAACCCGGCGATGATGGCGCCGAAGAAGGCCATGCCACCCTGCCAGAAGGCGATGATGTTGATGGGGTGGAGGATGTAGTTCTGCCACAGGTCGGGCTGCTGGACGACGTAGTACAGGCGGCCACCGAGCAAGCCGAAGACGATCGTCCAGACACAGATCTTCTCGGCGACCGCCTTGGGGAGCCCGCGGCGCTTCGCATAGGGCAGCACGCCGAACTGATACGCCGCAAGGAATGCGACCGCATACATGACCCCATACCAGTGGATCGGCAGGGGCCCCAAATTCAGGACCGGGTCGACGTTGATGGTGATGAAGCCGACCGGGCCGGGGCTAGCGGGCACGGCGCTCATGATGCGGAGTTCCGGCGGTCGCATGCACCTCGAGGACGCGATAGCCGCCTTTCGACCTGACCCGTTCGACGCGATGACCGAGACTTGTCAGCCACGCGGCCAGCGAATCGGCGCCGAGATGGCGCTGGACCACGAGGGTTGCAACGGCGTCGGGTTCCAGGCGTCCGATCCACGTGAGGAGCAGTTCGTGGAGACCCTCTTTGCCGAGCCTGACCGGCGGGTTGGAGTAGACGGCGGCGAACCTGATGCCGTCAGGTATCGCCTCCGGTTCGCCGGGGACAACGTTGAGTGCGCCGGCGCGTTCGGCATTGCGCGCGCACAGGTCGAGGGCCCGGCGGTTGACATCCACCGCCCACACACGGGCGTCCGGATTCCGTAGTGCGACGGTGATGGCGATCGCCCCATATCCGCAGCCGACGTCGATCACCTCACCCGCGGGAACCGGGGGCAGGCTGCGGAGCAGCAGATCGGTGCCGAAGTCGAGGTGGCCGTGCGCAAAGACACCACGGTCGGTGTCGAGCTCGAAGCTCAGGTTGGGGAGCGTGACCCGGATCGTCCGCGGGCGCGAGGCGACCGTCGGATCCGGGGTGAAGTAGTGATCCTGGCTCACCATCGCAGGGTAGTAGGCTGCGGCGGTGAGCACGTATGACGTGGCCGTCGTCGGCATCGGCGCAGCCGGTGCGGCGACCCTCTACCAGCTGGCGCGGCGCGGGATCAGCGTGGTGGGCATCGATCGATTCTCGCCGCCGCACATCTACGGCTCGACACACGGGGATACGCGCATCACCCGTGAGGCGATCGGCGAGGGCGAGGCCTACACGCCGCTGGTCCAGCGCTCGCACGCAATCTGGCGCGAGCTCGAGGCCGAAACCGGGCAGAGCCTGCTCACGCAATGCGGCGGACTGATCCTCGAGTCGGCCGGCGGCGGAGCCGCCGGGCACCACCGTCACGAGTTCCTTGCCAGCACCATCGCCTGCGCGAATCGATACGGGATCAAGCACGAGCTGCTCACCGCCGCGGACGTGGTAGGCAGGTTCCCACAGTTCGGCTTGGACGGTGACGAATCCGCCTACTACGAACCCACCGCCGGCTTCGTCCGGCCGGAGCGCTGCGTCGAGGCCCAGCTGACGGTCGCGGGTCGCCTCGGCGCCGAGATTCGGCGTGACGAGCGGGTCCTCGCCGTCGAGCCGTCCGGGAGCGGAGTGCGAGTGCGGACCGACCGCGGCGTCGTCGACGCGGGCAGGGTCGTGCTCGCGGTGGGATCGTGGGTTCGCGACTTCGTCGCCGCGGAGCAGGTGCAGCTGTTCAGCGTGTACCGGCAGGTGCTGCAGTGGTACGAGCTGAAGCCGGACGCTGTCGATCACACGCCGGGCGCCATGCCGGTCTTCATCTGGGGATTGAGCGACGGCAACGCGTTCTACGGTTTCCCGGCGATCGATGGCACCCGCGAGATCAAGGTCGCCAACGAGCAACTCGACACCGCAACCGGTGCCGACGAAGCTTCGCTCGAGGTTGATCCCGATGAGCCGCGTCAGCTGTATGACTCACTGATCGGCAAGCGACTCCAGGGGCTCTCGTCGCACTGCCTGCGTGCGGTGCGCTGCCTCTACACGGTCACGCCGGACGCCAACTTCGTCATCGACGACCACCCGGATCTCCCCGGTGTGCTGCTCGTCTCGCCCTGCTCGGGGCACGGGTTCAAGCACTCGGCCGGCCTCGGCGAGGCGATCGCCCAGCGCATCACCGCGGGCGAGAGCGACGCGGATCTCTCTCCGTTCCGGCTCGATCGATTCGGAGCTGCCGTCTAGAGCTTCCGCGCCTTGACTGCGGTCCCGTACGCGCAGATCTCGGTCCAGGTCCCACCCATCTCCGATGTGTCGAATCGCATCGCGACGATGGCGTCGCCGCCCTTGGCCGTGGCCTCGCCGCACATGCGCTCGATGACTTCCTGGCGGCTCTGCGCGAGGTTCTGCGTCATTCCCTTCAACTCGCCACCCATGAGCGATTTCAGGCCGGCGCCGAACTGGGAGCCGATGTTCCGGGAACGGACCGTGAGCCCGAAGACCTCACCGAGAACCTCGGTGATCTCATAACCGGGCAGGTCGTTGGCGGTGCTGATAAGCATTGGCGTGCCTCCTGATAAACCCTGCATGGGTCGGCTTGTCTGGCGACCTCTCTTCGTGATACCCAGGACTCCGCCGTCCCAGGCAGTGCGGCGCCCTTGCGCCGACGGTCAAGCCTGCGTTCGGGCCAGGGATTCACGCTCCGACTGTGCTCGGGCGGAGAACCAGGCGAGCGCCGCCGGCAGCACGAACGGCACCATCAGCAGGCGCAGCCAGTCCCAGAGCGTATTGCCGCGGAAGCCGGTCCAACCCCAGTCCAGGGCGTACCCACCCAGGACCACCACAACGAAGACGGCCAGCCCCGCCAGGCCGACTGCGCGCCACCGGCCCTCGAACGCTTGTTGGTCGCGAACCACAGTGGCAGTGAGGCGACGACGACGGGCAGCGCCAGCAACTCGAGCCAGTCCCAGAGCGTGTTGCCCTTGAAGCCGGTCCACCCCCAGTTGAAGGCATAGCCACCCACCACCAGGACGACGAACGCGAGGCCGACGACGCTGAAGACCACGTGCCACTCCATCATCCAGCGCTGCCGCGTTCGATACCAGATCGGTAGCGTCGCGAGCACCACCGGGAGCACGATCACGTGCAGGAGATCCCACAGTTGATCGCTCGGCTTCACGCCGGTCCACGACCAGTGGAACTCGTAGCCGCCGAGGAGCGCGATGGTCAGCGCCACAACGGCGCCCGGGAGCACCCACTTGATCAGCGGCGACAGTGGCTCCGGGCGAGGCGTCGCGCCCCGGGCACGAGCGAGATCCATGCCGGGAATGATGCCGCGCTGACCGGCGGATGCGGCGACCGCGACGAGAAGTTCGCCGCCGCCTGCGGCTGCTGGAGAAGTCGACAAACCCGGTGATCGTCAACGTGTCAAGTGGGATGGGTTCCTTGCATCTCACCCAACGATCCATGCGGTCCGTCGCGACGTCGAATGTATCCCGTGACCCTGCTCAGCGTATGGAGCAGGAAAGGTTGGCGGACACCAGTCGGCCAGTGGTGACCATCACCACCTGGCTTGAGCAGGGGACATTTGCACCAGAGGCCTCGGCTAGCAGATATCGCCCGGGGGGCAGGTCAATGCGCACGGTGACGCCTTCATCGCCGGTCACAACCTGACGACTCTCGGAGAATGCAGTTGAGGTAGCGGTGAGAGTCACTGGGATGTGTGGCTGGGTGACTATCCCCGGCGGCCCGCCCACCACGCTCACGTCAGCAACGACACCCGATTGCTGCACCGGTGGCGAGCCGCAGCCGTGGGCGAGCAGAGCGAGTAGAGGTATGCCCATCGAAACCAGCCGAGACCTGCGCATGTGGTCTCCGAGCGTACCAGCCGCTCAGTGCCAGCACGTGCGATGGACAACTCGAGCCGTAACGTGCCGGGAGAGGGAGTCGAACCCTCACGAGGTTGTCCTCGGCGGTTTTTGAGAGCCCGGCCGCAACGTTTTTGTGTGCCGGCGCGGGCCAATCTGGGTCGCCGCGTTATTCGGCGGACACGTTAGCCATGACTCCGTATGCTGTTGCAGGGTGCCGGCTGACAGTCCTGCAGGGGTACGCCCAGGGGTCCTGATCGCATCGGATCGCCGGCGATGGCCTCCGCCTTGCGCTCTTCGCCGGGAACGTCGACGGTGCACTGGGCACTCGAGCCTTGCGAGTTGCGGTGGTCACTCTCCTAGGAGATCCTGCGGCGGTAAATGACCATGGCGAAGATGTACGCGACGATGAGGATGCCGACACACCAGGCAAGGGCGATCCAAATGTCGGTGCCCACTGGCTGCTGTGTGAACAGGTCGCGGATCGCATTGACGATGGACGTCACCGGCTGGTGCTCGGCGAAGGCGCGCACCGGGCCGGGCATGGTGTGGGTGGGCACGAATGCCGAGCTGATGAACGGCAGGAAGAGGATCGGGTAGGCGAACGCGCCCGCGCCGTCCGCGGACTTCGCGGAGAGACCGGCGATCACGGCGATCCACGTCAACGCCAGGGTGAACAGGATCAGGATGCCGGCGACCTCCAGCCACGTCAGCACTCCCGCCCCCGAGCGGAAACCCATCAGGAGGGCGACGAGCACGACGACCACGAGCGCGATCAGGTTGGCGACCAGCGAGGTCAGCACGTGCGCCCACAGCACCGACGACCGTGCGATCGGCATGGAATGGAATCGCTGGAAGATGCCGCTCTGCATATCCAGGAAGAGCCGGAATCCGACGTAGGAGATGCCCGAAGCGATCGTGATGAGCAGGATGCCGGGCAACAGATAGCTCACATACGAATGCGACCCTGAGTTGATCGCCCCGCCGAAAACGTAGACGAACAGCAGCAGGAAGGCGATCGGCATGATCGTGGTTGTGATGATGGTGTCCGGGCTGCGCGTGATGTGGCGCAGGGACCGTCCCGTCAGGGCGGCGGTGTCGCCGACGAAATGCCTGGTCATCGTTGTTCCTTACTCGTGTGTGGCGACGCTGCGGTCATTGCCGGCTAGGCCGTTCTTGCCGTCGTCACCGACGATGGCGAGGAAGACGTCCTCGAGGGTCGGCTGCTTCTCGACGTATTCGACCTTGGCGGGCGGGAGCAGCTGCTTGAGCTCGGCCAGAGTGCCGTTCACCATGATCCGACCTCCGTGGAGGATCGCGATCCGGTCGGCGAGCTGTTCGGCCTCGTCCAGATACTGGGTCGTGAGCAGCACCGTCGTGCCGTGCCCGGCGAGTTCCTTGACGGCCTGCCACACGTCGAGACGCCCCTGGGGGTCGAGCCCGGCCGTCGGCTCGTCGAGGAAGATGACTTGCGGATTCCCGATGAGGCTCATTGCGATGTCGAGGCGGCGGCGCATGCCGCCCGAATACGTCGACACCCTCCGCGAGGCCGCGTCGGTCAGTGAGAAGCGACCGAGCAGGTCATCCGCGATCGCGCCCGGATCCGTGAGGTGCCGCAACCTGGCGACCAGGACGAGGTTCTCCCGCCCACTGAGGATTTCGTCGACGGCCGCAAATTGTCCGGTGAGGCTGATGGACTCCCGCACGTCCGACGCCTGCGTGGCGACATCGAAGCCGTTGACGCTGGCAGTCCCCGCGTCGGGCTTGAGCAGCGTGGACAGGATGTTCACTACCGTGGTCTTGCCCGCCCCGTTCGAGCCGAGCAGGGCGAAGATGCGGCCCCGCGCCACGTCGAAGTCCACGCCGCGCAGCACCTCCAGCTTCTTGTACGACTTCTCCAGGCCCTGCACGTGGATCGCCTGAACGGGCTGTGTTGTCATCGGGATATCCCTTCGTTCCCGGTGTTCTCTCCCTCGGCGCGCCCGATGGCGCTGATCAGCCGATCCCGCTCCCGGATTCTCCACTGCCCGTCCGAGTAGTTCCGACGGAACGCCTCGAGGAACTCCACGGGGTCCTCCCCGACGATCTCGCGGATCGGGGTTCCGTTCGCCGCGCTCTGCTCGAACAGGTCGACGAGGTCCTCGAACATTGAAGAGGCGGCGCCATCCCCCCCTGTCCCGCAGTAGTTCCAGTACCGCTCCAGGGCCTCGACCGCGGTGCGATAGCTCGCGGGAAGCTGTCGCGTGCGCGCCTTGTACTGCCACCATCGCCGCTTCGGGCCGATCACCTTTGAGATGAACATGGTCATCTGCCTCCTTCATGGAGCTGTTCGAGTTGTTCCGCGAGAAAGCTCCACGTCGTCCAGAACTCTTCGAGATATTCCTGTCCCGGCGCGTTGAGGGAGTACACCTTGCGCGGCGGCCCCTTCTCGGACGGGAACTTCTCCACCTCGACGAAGCCTTTTTGCTCGAACCTGACGAGCAGGGCGTAGACGGTGCCTTCGGCGATGTCGGAGAAGCCCTGCTCTCGCAACCGTGCCGTGATCTCGTAGCCGTACGCGGACCGCACGGACAGGATCGCGAGGACGATGCCCTCAAGCGTGCCCTTGAGCATCTCCGTCATCTGCTTGCCCACGGAGCCGAAACACCTCTCCGACTACTCAGCGTTACTGACTACTGGTACATAGTAGCAGTGAATAGTGGCGGCGCAAGCTCCCCGTGGCGGCGGGAGGTGTTCCCCCACCTTGGACGAGGCCTTGCGTCACGGGCTGACCCCTGCCGAGCGCGACAGCTTTATTGCACGCATGCGCCCGCTTGTCGAGCAGGGCCATGGGACCTTGCGTCGGGCGAAGGCCTTCCTTTCCGCACGCCAAGTCGGCTAAGAAGACCGCCGACCTGAACATAAACGGACGTTTTTACTCAAGTGGCCGACGAATCGCTCAGTTCGCTGCTGCCAACCTCCGCTCACCTCACTCGGCTCGTTGAGGAGCCTTACCCCGACGCGAACCGGACCAGGTGAGCGCCGCTGCACGTGAATGTGTAGGTCACGCCTCCAGCAGTCATGGCACCGGACGATTGCTGCGGCGTGGACGACGAGCTCGAGGCACCGCTGTGCCCGCTGGTTGACTGAAACGACGTCCAGATCGGCGCCGCTAGTGACACCCCTCCCGGAAAGCACTCCACGACGGGTTGATCCCAGAGCGCCAGCAGACCAAGGGGAACGAGTCCCAGGGTAAGCAGCACCGCTGCTCCGGCGTTCAACCGGTCGTGTTCACGTCGGCGGCTGGACTGCGTCCGGCGGGATAGCAGCACGATGAGCACAATCGCCGGAAGCAGGATCAAGGTGCCCGCGACAAGGAACCCGTACATGATGATCGCGGTCGCAACCGGTGCGAGCCATGGCGCCAGCTGGCCGGAGCGAACTGAGAGAAGACCTCCGATCGCCGTGAGCGCCGCGCAGACTCCGGCGACGATCACCACCGTGATGGGCATGGCGTACACGGGTTGATGCCGGTGGGCTTCGAGGACAACCGTGACGTAGATCGCCGCACAGCCGGCGGTCGCCGACAGCGCAACCGCGACGGTCTTCCTCGTCACTCGATGGCCACCGTTGTGGCCGGACGCCGCCGCCCAGGCGTTGCCTTACCGAGCAGCTGATCGATCCAGGGCGCCGCTTGCACCAGCGTCGTCATCAGCGCGCTCGATCCGCTGCTGTCACCACCGCGCATCCGCGCAACGATTTCGAGTCCCATATACAGGGCGATCACCGCCGAGCCGATGACGGCAGGGTCGACGAAACCCGCGACTGGCGAGTCAGCGATGATCCGGGCTGCGAGCTGCTCGGCAAAGGTCACCCAGGGCTGCATCCTGCGGCCGATCTCGTCGCCGAGCACAGGGTCGAACGCCATCGCCCCGACAATTTCCTGTACGGCTGTTAGCTGGCCGATACGGAGATCCTCCGAGTACAACTCCTCCATTGCGGCTCCCAGCGCGCGCAGGTCCGAGACATTTGCGAGCCGCGTCTCGTAGCGGGCGAGGCGATCGGCGCTGACCCGATCGAGCACCGCCAGGAGGAGCGCGTCGACGCTGCCGAAGTGATAGAAGACGAGCGCGGGACTGAATCCACCGGTGGCGGCGATCGAGCGCACCGATGTCGAGGCATAGCCCCCGCTGACCACGGTGCCCAATGCCGCGTCCACGATGCGCGACCGCATCTGATCACCCGCCTCGTTGCGCCGCTGACGCCGCTTGTGGACGCCGGCGCTGAGCGGGTGCTCGCCATATGTCGCCGTGGATGTGCGCGGAATACTCGTGCGGGAATCTCCGGGTCGACGCCGCTCGCCCTGTGGCTTCGATACCGCGGTAATCTGATCATTTGACTTGATCATTCGATCAGTATACGACGGGTCGCCGCGCTCGAGTCGTAGGACAGCAGGCCCGTTCGTCGCAGGGACCGTTCGCCCGCTCCGCTTGACCTAGGCTTGTTCGGCCAGCTACCATGCAGTACATGGTATCTGGCGCCGACAGTAACGTGGCGCTAATCAGTCAGATGCGTCGCGGGGCCCTCGAGTTCTGCGTCATGGCCCTGCTTGAGCACGAGGAGCGTTACGGGCTTGAGCTGGTCCAGGCCCTGGAGGCGGTGGGTGGGCTGGTCACCAGCGAGGGCACGATCTATCCGCTGCTCTCCCGCCTGCGCCGTGACGGCCTGGTCGAGACCACCTGGCGCGAGTCCGAGTCGGGGCCGCCTCGCCGCTACTACCGCTTGTCCCCCGAGGGACAGCGATCCCTTGCCAATTTCCGCGAAGAGTGGGCACGGTTCAGCGATGCCGTGGACCATGTCCTCGCCGGAGGAAAGCCATGAGCGCGCCGCACGCCGACACCATCCTCGGCGGCTACCGCCGCCGCCTCGACGAGGAGCTCCAGCAGCTGCCCCGATCCCGGCGTGAGGAGATCATCGCCGAGGTCGAGGCGCACATCCGCGACGCTCGCGCAGCCTATCCCGCCGAGACCGACGCGGACCTGCTCAACCTGCTCGACCGTCTGGGTGACCCGGGCGTCATCGGCGCCGAGGCTCGTCAGCGCTTCGACGTCGTGGAGCCTGCCCCAGCGGGGCTTCGCGAGCTGATCGCGCTGCTGCTGCTCGTTGTCGGCGCCTTCGTCATCCCGGTCGTCAGCGGGATCCTCGGAGGGCTGCTGGTGCGCAGCAGCGCGTCGTGGACAGCGCGTCAGAAGCGCAACGCGATGGTCTGGTCGCCCGTGGTCACCTTGGGTCTGCTGCTGCTCCTCATCGTCCTCGTCAACGTCATCGGCGTTGGGAACAGCAGCACGTCCGTGGTGGTCATCGCTGTCTCCGGGTTGTTCCTTGTGCTCTTTGTGGTCACGCTCACCCCGGCGGTTGCCGGCCTCCTGCTGGCATGGGCGCTCTCACGCCGCGGGCGGCAACGAAGAATCAGGCACGTTGTCCGGGACCAGGGGGCCAGGTTCTGACCCGACTGGGCGAGGGGAAATCTGTTGCAGGACATGGACTTCCCAAGCCCCCACGATGTTGCGTAAACGTCCGTTTGCGCTCGGCGTGATGGGCGTCAACCATGTGGGTAGGTTCTGAGGCCGCTGCGGCCGCAATTTGAACTCAAAACCAACGTGCCGGGAGAGGGAGTCGAACCCTCACGAGGTTGTCCTCGGCGGTTTTTGAGACCGCTGCGTCTACCATTCCGCCACCCCGGCAGGGTGGACAGCGTACCGGCTCCAACCGGGAACCGGAGCGCCTGTTGGCGCGTACCCTCAAATGCATGGACGACGAGGCGCTCCTCGAGCGGGCACGCCGCGGCGACCGCGATGCCTTTGCAGCAATTGTCACTCGCCACCAGGATGAGCTCTACACGATGGCACTCAGGATTCTCGGGACGCCGGCCGACGCGGCCGACGTCGTTCAGGAGACGTTCCTTCGCGCCTACGTCAGGATCCCGCTGCTTCGGGGCCAGACGATCCGGGCGTGGCTCTTTCGCGTCGCCATCAACTGCAGTCACGACGTCCAACGCCGCAGCATCCGCCGGCCCGCAGATCCACTCGAAGATGCGGAGGGCAACATCGTCGAGCTCCCGGATCCCGATCTCGGTCCGGAGGCAACCGCCCTGGCGCGCGAGCGCGTCGCCGCAGTTCGTGAGGCGCTGCTCACCCTCCATCCCGACTTCCGCGCGGTCGTCGTCCTTCGCGACGTCAACGAGCTGAGCTACGAGGAGATGTCCGCAGCCCTCCGCGTCCCGATCGGAACCGTCAAATCCCGGCTCAACCGGGCTCGCTCGATGCTCGCCAAAGCCCTGCGCGGCACCGCCGCAGCCCCCGGGTTCGCCGAGGAGAACGCGTGATCCCGCGCCGCCACCTGGACGATCTGTTCTCCGCGGCGTACGAGGACGAGCTCTCGCCGATCGAGGAGGCGCGCTTCCACGCGCACATGCAGTCGTGCGCGCCCTGCGCTGCGGCGTATGCGGAGTTCCGAGCCAGCGTCGAGGCTCTCCGCGAGTTGCCGAAGGCGCGGATGCCGCACGTGGTGCACCTTCCCTCGACATCTCCGGTGGCCGAACGTCCGCCCCGGCCGCGCATCAGTCTGGGTTGGTTCAACCTCGGGGTTTTGCGCCGCTTCCCCGCGACCGCCATTGCCGGCGCCTTCGTCGTCGTCCTGGCGGCCACGGCCCTGCTGCATGGCGGCGCAAGCCCGACCAGCACCCCGACCACCGGCTCGAGCAGCGCAGCTCATGCGCCATCCGCCACATCCGCCCCATCTGGCGCGGCAGGAGGGCCCCTTTCCACCGCATCCTGTACCGGCTCGATCGTCGGCATCGCCGGGGCGTCGCCCCCGCCCAGCTTCAGCCAGGAGGACCTGGCAACCGACCCGGCGCAGCCGGCGATTCAGCTGGTCCTCGCGGCGCCCACGCTCCAGGTCACCTCGGGCAAGCCTGCCGTGGTGTATGCGCAGCTTTCGGTGCCGATAACATCGCTCTCCAATCCGGGGACGGGATCCGCTCCAGTCACGTCCCACGCGGTGCTGCCGTGCGTGTCGGTCGCGGTCGCGAGGTCCAGCAACCGGCTGGACGTGCTCCCCGCTGTTGAGACCCCGGGGGCGCAGGGCCTGGGAGTGATCGACGGGTCGTACGGATACGTCGTATCGCCCCGCACATCGGGCCCATTGCTCACCTTCCAGGTGCCGGCCGGGCTCGTCCCGGGTACCGAATTGCTCGTGGTTGCGAGTATCCCGGCCGGCTACACCGGCTTGAAGAGCCCGCCCCTGACCGCAGAGTTGACCCTCACCACCCGCTGATCCGCCGGCGGCGCGATCCCCGGGGCCCCTCCTTTACTAGACTGGAAGGCAATGCACCGCCGCCTGGCGTTCCTGGCTGTGGCGCTGCTGGTCTCCGGCTGCAGCTTCACCGGGTTCGGCACACCCCCAAACTACGGCTACCTCGTGATCACTGCGGGTGGTGTTGGCCTCCGGTCCGGCGCCGCCGACGTCCCGCCGAATCTCGATCTGCGTCTGCATGCCACCGGCGCGCCGCTGCAGGCCTCGGATGTGACTGCGACCCTGGACGGGAACTCGCTGACCTTCGCGGCCCAGCACCAGGACCTCCTGGCAACAGTGCAGCCACTGCTGCCGCTCTCGTCGGCCCACCGCCTCTCGGTGGCCGTGGCGGGCTTGAGCACCCAGAACATCACGTTCACGGTCGTTTCCCCCACAGCCGCGATGCTCGCCGCCCACATCGATCCGGCGAGCGGGCTGGTGGTCGACGCGGTCTTTGACGACGCACCGTCGCAGCCGGCGATCGCCGCTGCGCTTCCCGGCGCGACCGTGACGTGGACCGACGGTGATCACGCACGGTTCACCTGGAAGGGCAGGGCACCCTCATCGATCACGCTGCCCCCGTCGATCCCCACCGCCGGTGACGCTCATCTCGATCCGGGGATCACCCTGTCGTTGGTCGGTATCGCTCGGCACACCGTCCGCCGGGTGACCGTCCCACCCCCGCCCGTCGTCACCGGCATCCCCGTGGACGGGTTTGTCATCAACACCTCGGCGTCGAACACGTCGCTCGCATTCCACCTGGGGGCGGTCGCCGAGGTGACCCCGACCGGCTGGCAGGCGCAGGCAGACGGTTCGATCCTCGGGACCCCGGATCAATCCGCGGTGGGTCGCGCCGGAGCGGCAAAGCTCCCGATCTGGCCGTCGCTCGCCAATGACTCGACCAACCCCTCGGCGACGGACCAGCTGCTCAACAGCCCGACCGCGGTCAACAGGCTGATTGACGAGATGGTCGCCGCGATCCGATACGACGGGTACCGCGGCATCAACGTGGACTTCGAGGGGATGCTCGCCACGGACAAAGCGCCGTTCACGGCGTTCGTCCAGCAGCTGGCACCCGCGGTGCACGCCCGTGCGGCGAAGCTGATCGTCGACGTCGTCCCGCATGACTTCGCTGGGGTGAACGCGTACTCCGCCGCCTATGACATCGCCGCAATCGGCAAGGTCGCCGACTACGTGGATCTCATGGCGTATGACCAGCACGGTGACGGAGGGACGCCGGGCCCGGTGGCGGGCCTGGACTGGGACAACTCGATCCTGCAGGCGACCCTGCCGGACCTCAACCCTGCCCACGTGCTCCTCGGGGTGCCGCTCTACGGCCGCGCCTGGGGAAGCAGCTTTGGCGGCGCGGCGGCGTATTCGAACGTTGTCTACAACGCGCTGAGCGTGCCTGGCGCGCAGGTCGACTACGACTTCGGCGCCCAGACCCCGTTCATCGTCTCTCCGAACGGCTCGCTGATCACCTACTTCGACGATGCCGACAGCCTGGCGCGGAAGGTCGCGCTGGTGCACAAGTACGGCCTGGCGGGGATCGCCGCCTGGCGGCTCGGCTTCGAGGACCAGGGGTTCTGGTCGCTCTTCTGAGCCTGACGCGCGCCTAGCTCTCGGAGGCGCCGGTCCCGAGGTCGGGGAGGTTGAGGGTGTTCACCCAGTCGCGAATCTTGGCGAGCCGCTCCTCGCTCTCGGGGTCGGTCTCGGTCAGCTCGCCGTCCTTGTCCGCCTCGGGGAGGACGCCGGCCTTGTCGAGCACCTCGTCGGCGACGAAGATGCCGGCTCCGACCCTCACCGCCACGGCGATGGCGTCCGACGGGCGGGAGTCGATCTCCAGGCGGCGACCGTCCACCTGGGCGAGGATCCGCGCGTAGAAGACCTCATTGCTGAGCGATGTCACCACGATCCGTTCCACGGTCACCTCGACCGCGCTCAGCAGATTGGCGAGCAGGTCGTGCGTGATCGGTCGCTCGGGGGTGATCCCGGTGATCTTGAGCGCGATCGCGTTGGCTTCGTTGATGCCGATCCAGATGGGAAGGTAGCGATCGGCCGTCTTCTCTTTGAGGATGACGACGTGCTGGCCGGTTGGCATGTGCACCCTGATGCTGTCAACGGTCATTTCCACCAGGTCGGCCATGCCTCGATCATAACCCCGGGAGTGCGCCCGCGAGGACATCCATCCCTCGCCGCTACCATGGATCGCTGTGGCTCGCGAGACTCTGTTGCTGGTGGATGGGCACAACCTCGTGTACCGCGCCTTCCACGCGATGCCCGCGCTGAGCAACAGCCGGGGCGAGATGACCAACGCCGCTTACGGCTTCACGTCGATGCTTTTCAAGGCGCTCAACGACACGACGCCGACATATGCCATCGCGGCATTCGACCCCCCGGGACCAACATTTCGGCACGAGAAGTTCGCCGAATACAAGGCGCAACGGCAGCGCGCCCCTGACGAGCTGCGTGCCCAGTTCCCGTGGGCGCGCGAGGTCGTGGAGGCGCTCGGCATCCCCATCGTGGAGATCCCAACCTTCGAGGCCGACGACGTCATCGGCACGCTGGCGCAGAAGGCCGAGGCTGCGGGACTCGATGTCATCATCCTCACCGGGGACCTCGATGTGCTACAGCTCGTCACCGAGCACATCCGCGTCTTCGCCAGCCGCCGCGGGCTCAGCGACACGATCATCTACGACGTCGACAAGGTTCGCGAACGCTACGGGTTCGAGCCGCCACTGGTCGTCGATTTCAAGGCGCTGCAAGGCGATCCAAGCGACAACATCCCCGGCGTCCCGGGCATCGGCGAGAAGACCGCGATGTCATTGGTGCAGCAGTACGGGCCGCTCGAGAACGTCCTCGCCGCGGTGCCGACCATGCCGCCCGGGCGCGTGCAGCGCGCGCTGGAAAGCCATATGGAGCAGGCGCGGTTGAGCAAGTGGACGGCGACCATCAAGGTCGACATCGACATCGACCTGCCACTCGAGGGCGCACGCCTCTTCAACTACGACGAGGCGGCGGTGCGCGAGTTGTTCGACCGTCTGGAGTTTCGCAGTCTGCTGCCGCGACTGCCCGGACGCGCTGTGGACGACGGTTCGGCGCCGGCGGCCCTTGCGCCGGCGAGCGAACCAGCGCCGTTGCCTGGCGACTTGCAATCGCCGGCGACGGACGTCGAGATTGTCATCGATGCGCATCAAGCAGCCGACGCGATGCAGCGCATTCGCGCAGCCGGCGCGATTGCCGTCCGCACCGTCGTTGACGGCAGCCCGAGAACCGGCGACATGATCGGTGTCGCCTTCGCTCCGAAAGGGGAGGACATCGCCTACTACATGCCCGTGTGGCATGCTGGGCTGGAACGCAATGCGGATCCGGCGGCGATCGTCGCACTGGAGGAGGTGCTTGCGGACAGCACGATTCCGAAACGGGGCTACGACCTCAAGCGAGAGTTGCTCGCGTGGCGACGGCGCGGTATCGCGATACAGGGTCTGGAGTTCGATGCGATGCTCGCCGCCTATCTCACCAACTCACGCCTCAAGGTTCCGACGCTGCCGGTGCTGGCGCACGACCTTGCGTTGCTGAGCGTCGAGGCCGAGGAGACATTGCTCGGCAGCGGTCGCGGCAAGCGCGGGATCGCCGATGTTCCGGTGGAGGAGGCGGCCGTTTACTACGGCGTGTGGGTCGGCCTGCTCGATCCGGTCGGCGAGAAGTTGATTCGCGACATGGAGCGGGCCAACGCCACCCGGCTCCACGACACCATGGAGCTGCCCCTGGTCCCCATCCTCGCCGCCATGGAGGTGGAGGGAGTCGCCGTCGATTGCGATCTGCTCGGGGCGATCAGCGCCGAGATGTACAAGCGCATCACCGAAATCGAGAACGAGGTGCAGGAGGTCGCCGGGTACACGTTCAATCCCGGCAGCACTCAGCAGCTGGGGCGATTCCTCTATGACGACCTCGGTCTCGCCAGCGGGCGCAAGACCAAGACCGGGCGGAGCACCGACGCCGACACGCTCGAGGCCCTGCGCGGGGAGCATCCCGTGGTCGAGCAGATTCTCGAGTGGCGCCAGCTCACCAAGCTGAAGAGCACCTACGTCGATGCTTTGCCGTTGCTGTGCACGGCGGACTCGCGGGTGCACACGTCCTTCAACCAGGCGGTGGCGACCACCGGCCGCCTCTCGTCGTCCGATCCGAACCTGCAGAACATCCCGGTGCGCACGCAATGGGGGCAGCGAATCCGCCGCGCATTCCATGCTGACAAGGGCCAGTGCCTGGTCAGCGCGGACTACTCGCAGGTCGAGCTGCGCGTGCTCGCCCACGTGACCGGTGAGACGGAGCTGATCGAGGCCTTCCAGCGCGGTGAGGACATCCACCGGCGCACCGCCGCTGAGGTGTATGCGGTCGAACCCGAGGCGGTGACGCCGGACATGCGCCGCATCGCCAAGGTGGTCAACTTCGGTGTGGTGTATGGGTTGAGCGACTTCGGGCTCGCCCGCGACACGGGCATGAGCCGCGAGGACGCGCATGCGTTCATCGATGCGTACTTCCGCAATTTCCCCGCGGTCACCGCGTACCTCGAAGGGGTGCGCAACCATGCCCGGGAATACGGGTGGGTTGAGACCTTCATCGGCCGGCGTCGCTACATCGCGGACATCCGCGCGGCCAACCGTCAGCTCCGCTTCGCCGCCGAGCGCATGGCCGTGAACATGCCGATCCAGGGTGGTGCGGCCGACATCATGAAGCAGGCCATGATCCTGGTCGATCAGGCACTGCGCGAGCGGGGGTTGCGCAGCCGCATCCTTCTCCAGGTGCACGACGAGCTCCTGCTCGAGGCGCCGGCGGAGGAGGTCGACGACCTCGTGGTGCTCCTCCGGGATCGCATGGGGGCGGCCGAGGCACTCAAGGTGCCCCTCGATGTTGACGTCAAGGTCGGCGACAACTGGGGGGACATGACGCCCATCGCGAGGAACTGAGGGTGCCGGAACTCCCCGAGGTGGAGACGGTTGCCCGCGACCTTCGTAGTGCGGTCACGGGACGGCGCATCGAGCACGTGACTGTCGACCGCCCCGATATCGTTCGTATCCCCGATGGCAGGATGCTTCCGACGCTGCTCACCGGGCAGCGCTTCGAGAACGTCGATCGCCGCGGCAAGTACCTGTTGCTGGAGCTCGATTCCGGCGACGAGCTGATGGTGCATCTCGGCATGACGGGGCATTTGCTGGTCTGTGATGCTGATGCCCCGGTCGCGAAGCACACCCACATCCGCGCCTCGCTCGACGACGGGAACGAGCTCCGTTTCGACGATGCGCGTCGCTTCGGCCGCGTGGCCTACGGTTCGCGTGACGCGCTGACCGCTGCGCGTGTACTCCCCAAGCTCGGCGTCGAACCTCTTTCCGACGCGTTCTCGCAGGAGCGGCTCGACGCGGTGCTGCGGAAGACGACCAGGACGGTGAAGGCCGCTCTCCTTGATCAGAAAGGGGTGGCGGGACTCGGCAACATCTACATCGATGAGGCGTGTTTCCTCGCGGGCGTCCGGCCCACCCGGCGGTGCCATCGCCTCACCCGCCGCGATCGAGCGGCCCTCCTCGATGCCATCCCACGGGTGCTCACCGCAGCCGTCGCCAACCGGGGCACCAGCGTCGATGACTATCGCGATGTCTGGAATGCGCGCGGGAGCAACCAGGAGCGCCTCCAGGTGTATGGGCGCGGCGGCCTGCCCTGCTTCGTGTGCGGCGCGACGCTGCGCCGCACCGTCACCGCCGGCCGCACCACCGTGTACTGCCCGCACTGCCAGCGATGACCCGGGTCACCATCGCCAGCTACGACGACGATCCGCCGCTCGGCGGTCAGGGCGTCGTCGTGCACGGCATGCGAGCTGCATTGGAGCGCCGCGGCGTGCGCGTGCACACCATCTCAGGCCGCGGGGAGCACGCGATCGCCTTCGCGCGGCGGACCGGCCGGGCGCCGCTCGACTTCTCCCTGCAGCTCAATCGATATCCGCAGATCCTGCTGCGCGCCGCGCCGGACGTGATCCATGCGCAGGGCGGGCCCGGCGGGGTCCTGCTGTGGAAGCAGCTGGGTGCGCCGCTCGTGTACACGGCGCATCACACCTACCGGCAGGCGCACCGGCGCGGCTCCGTGAAGCGATTGCTCAACGGCGTCGAGGCGCGCTCATACCGTGGTGCGGCGATGGTGCTTCCGGTCTCGCGATCGACCGCCAACGCGCTGCTCGAGATGGGGATCCCGGCATCGCGCATCGAGGTGCTCTCCAACGGAGTCGATGCTGTCGACCTACCCGGCGTCGAGCACGAGGACGGGCGCGTGCTCTTCGTCAGCCGCATGGAGCGGGAGAAGGGTGCACTCGACGCGGTCGCGGTGCTGCAGGCGCTGACGGCCGGTGATCCGCGGGTGCACGGTGTCCTGGTGGGGGGCGGCAGTCTCGAGCCAGAAGTCCGCCGGGCCGCCCAGTCGAGTGGCGGGCGGATCGAGTACCTGGGTGCGCTCGATCGCGACGCCTTGAATCACGAGTACGCCTGCGCCGCGGTGGTGCTGATGCCGTCGCGGTTCGAGGGGTTGGGCATGGTCGCCCTCGAGGCACAGGCGGCGGGAACGCCGGTCGTGGGCTTCGACGTCGACGGTCTGCGCGACGCGGTCGGCGTTGGCGGGGTTCTGGTGCCGGCCGGTGATAAGGCCGCGCTCCGCGCCGCAACGACGCGCCTTTTGGACGATCCCGAGCTGCGAGCCGAGGCAGGCGCGCGGGGACGCGAGGTTGTCCTCGCCGAGCATTCCTGGGACGCGATTGGCAATCGCCTCGAGGAGATCTACGCGGCGGTGCGCTGAGGTCAAATTCGGCGAGAGTGGGACAGCGACTAGACTCGAAGCGTGCCCGCCCTGGAGTTGCTCGCGCCCTTCGAACCTGCCGGTGATCAGCCCGCCGCCATCACGGCGCTCAATCGCGGGCTGACCGAGGGTCAGCGCGAGCAGACCCTGCTGGGGGTGACCGGGTCGGGGAAGACCTTCACGATCGCCAACGTCATCGCGGAGCAGCAGCGTCCGACGCTCGTACTCTCGCCGAACAAGACCCTTGCGGCCCAGCTCTGGGCGGAGTTCCGGGAGTTCTTCCCCAAGAACGCCGTCGAGTACTTCGTCTCCTACTACGACTTCTACCAGCCCGAGGCATACATCCCGCGCACCGACACGTATATCGAGAAAGACTCGTCGCGCAACGACGAGATCGATCGGCTGCGCAACAGCGCGACCCGCGCGCTGCTGACCCGGCGCGATGTGGTGGTGGTGGCCTCGATCTCCTGCATCTACGGCATCGGGTCACCGGAGAATTATCTCGGTGAGTCGATCACCGTGAAGCGCGGGGAGTCGTGGCGCCGCGACATCCTGCTGCGCAAGCTGTCCGACCTGCAGTACTCACGCAACGACATGGACTTCGGACGCACGCGCTTTCGGGTCCGCGGCGACGTCGTCGATGTCCAGCCGGCGTATGAGGAGATCGCGACCCGGATCGAATTCATGGGTGACACCATCGAGTCGATCAAGGACTTCGATGCCCTCACCGGTGAGATCCTCACCATGCGCGACGAGCTCACCGTCTTCCCGGCGACTCACTATGTGACGCCGCAGGAGCAGATGACGCGCGCGCTCGTCTCCATCGAGGCCGAGCTCGAGGATCGTGTGAAGCTGCTCGAGACGCGTGGACGCCTCCTCGAGGCCCAACGGCTGCGCCAGCGCACCAACTTCGACATGGAGATGATGCGCGAGACCGGGACGTGCGCAGGTATCGAGAATTACTCGCGTCATCTCAGCAATCGCTCCGAAGGGCAGCGCCCCCACTGCCTGCTCGACTTCCTGCCCGACGACGCGCTCCTCATAGTCGACGAGTCGCACGTCGCGGTTCCTCAGATCGACGGCATGAACAAGGGGGATCGCGCTCGCAAGATTCCCTTGGTGGAGTATGGCTTTCGGCTCCCGTCGGCGCTCGACAACCGCCCCCTGACCTTCGCCGAATGGGACTCGATGATCGGTCAGATCATCTACGTCAGCGCGACGCCGGGGCCATACGAGGAGTCGCACGCGACCCAGGTGGTGGAGCAGATCATCCGGCCGACCGGCCTGGTGGACCCCACCATCGAGGTGAAGGAGTCGCATGGCCAGATCGACGATCTCATCTCCCAGATGCGACGCCGGATCGAGAAGCACGAACGCTGCCTGATCACCACGCTGACCAAGAAGATGGCCGAGGACCTGACCGACTACCTGCGTGAGGCGGGGATCAAAGTGCGATACCTGCACAGCGATATCGACACCCTCGAACGCGTCGAGATCATTCGCGACCTGCGTCTCGGCGTGTTCGACGTGCTGGTCGGAATCAACCTGCTGCGCGAGGGACTCGACCTTCCCGAGGTGTCGTTCATCGGCATCCTCGATGCTGACAAGGAGGGCTACCTTCGCGGGTATCGCTCCCTGATTCAGACAGTCGGACGCGCTGCCCGGAACCTGTTCGGCCACGTGGTCATGTATGCCGATCGCACATCGGACGCGATGGAGAGGGCGATCGCCGAGACCGACCGTCGCCGCGCGATCCAGGTCGCATATAACGTCGAGCACGACATCACGCCGCTCTCGATCGTCAAGGCCGTGTACCAGATGGAGTCGCATCGCGACCAGCAGTCGCTCCGCGCCGCCGCATTCCAGGAAGCGTCCGGGCTGCCGCCCGACGAGGTGCTGCGCCTTGCCAAGGATGTGGAGAAGGAGATGCTTCGTGCGGCTCGCGACCTCGAGTTCGAGCGTGCCGCGGAGTTGCGCGATCGCTTGGTGGAGCTTCGCAGGCGCATCGAGGGAGTGGAGGAACCGGAGCCGGCGCAGACTCACCGAGGCAGGGGGCGGCCCGTCCACTCCAGGTAGGGCTTCGGTCCTCGACGCATGGCCCGAGAGGGTCCATAGCGCATTCGTAATGACCGGGGAACGCGGTGCTCGCAGTAACGAGGTCAAGTTCGCGCTCGGGGTGACGGATCACCGCGCCGCCGAGACTGGCCGTCCCAGCCCGTCGCTCGCGGCGGATCGTCGTGTCCCTAGACGGGTGCGGGCGCATCAGGCGCGCGGGCCTTGACGCGTTCGCTGTGCGATCTGTAGGGATGCGAGGGCGGAATCGCGAGCACCCGTCCGTCCTCGGTCTTGAGCACCTGCCAGCCGCCTTCAAGCACATTCCAGTGATGGCGGTGGCACAGGAGGACGAGATTCGGGATGTTGGAGTCGCCACCGTGGCCCCAATGGAGCACGTGGTGCCCGTCAATCCACAAATGTACGTTGATAACCAGTGACGCGTGAGATCAGGGCCGCGTCCGGCAGGAGGTCCCCTCCCCGCACAAGCGAGCGACGAAGACATCTCGCAGCGCCGCCTGTTGAACGTCATTGGGAGGAAGCGGTGGTGCTGGCCGAGCTGCCGTGCTCCGTGTGGATGTCACCGATCCGGTGCCGGGGCTCACCTGAGCAGGCGGTCGGCCCGCGTCGCCATCGAATGGCACGCCGGCGCGGGGGTTGGGTGGGCGCCATCGCCCGGGCCAACCCTGACCGCGATCGGCCTGGGAGCCTGGGCGGCGGCCGCGAGGGCGTCGGCTGTCAGACCGACGAAACCCATTGCGGATCGTGCCGAACCGGGCAAGGCGAGGATGTGGCGAGAACGTGCACGGCGGCAGATGGGCCTGGAGCCCAGTATGCGTGCGTCGCGTGTCAGCAAAATCGCCTCCGGATGCGTTAGTAAGGGAGTGATTGGATCAGCCAGCCGGATGACGACGAGCGAGTCCCTGCACGAGCTGGCGTTTGAGGCCCTGGTGGCCACCGACGCGAGGCGGCTGTACACACTCGCGCTCTCCATCCTGAGGGACGAGGGCGAGGCCGAGGACGCGGTGCAGGAGACGCTGTTCAAGGCATGGCGGTCGTGGCCCTCCATCTCGGAGAGCGATCACCTCCCGCGATGGCTGACCCGCGTGTGCGTCAACCACTGCACCAGCATGCGCCGGCACCTCCGCGCTCGAGGCTGGCCACCACTCGAACTCTTCGAGGCGACCAGATCGTCCGGTGGTCAGAGCAGCCCCGCCGATCTCATCGACGTCGACCGTGCGTACCGCCGCCTGTCGATCAGGCAGCGGGCAGCGATCACCCTCAACTACCGATACGGCTACTCGGTCGAGGAGTCCGCCGGCTTCATGGGATGCAGGCCTGGCACGGTGCGTACGCATGTAGCGCGCGGGCTGGCGTCATTGCGAAAGGAGCTTGGCGATGCTTGACATTGAGCCCGAATTGGACCGAAAGCTGCGGGCTCTGTACGACCACATCGAGACTCAGGATCCGCCTGCAAGCCTCGCACTGATCACGGCGCCGGCGTCTCGGTCAGACCACAAGGTGGTCAGTCGTCTCGTCAGCGTTGCCGGGATCGCAGCAATCGCCGCGGGCATAGTGCTATTCGCGATTGAGTTGAACGCACACCGCATCACCATCCCAACGACGCACCCGGCGTCGCCGCCGAGCCCCGTATGGTCGCCGAGCCCCCTGCCGTCGCCAAACCCCCGGTTCGCGCTGCCGAGCTTGCCCGACCGGACCCTGCTGCCCGCATCGGTGCGCGTCCTGGTGCCGGAGACGCAGGGTACGGGCGAGGCAACCGTGACGATCATCCCCGAAGGGAAGCTCTACATTCAGTACGCGTGCGTCGGAAATAGCAACTTCATCGTCCTTCCGACGAACGTGTTCGTCCTCGGCCCCGACCTTCGCCCGGCCTGCTCATCCTCCTACGCCGAGGCCCGCGCCGCCGGTCCCACCGTGCCCGCCTACTGGACGGACGTGTCGACGGCGGTCTACCTCGGGAAGCCTTTGACCCTCAAGATTTTTGTCGCGCCATCGACGACCTGGGAAATCTTCATTGCGGAGAGTGACCCGTATTACGGTGCCAACCTGATCAGCAATGGTAGCTTCGAGCAGCCGGTGGTGAACCCCCCATTAAACAGCGGCAACCCGCCGACGTTCACCTCATTGCCGGGCTGGACGATGGTCGGTGGCGTCGGAGTCGGCAGCGGCGCTCTCGATCTAGGCTACCCTGCGCTGAACGGAAGCCAGTATCTCGTGCTCACCGGCACCGTGCGCACGGCGGGAGAGGTCTCCCAGCGCGTGCACACTGTGCCCGGGGACACGTACCGGCTGACCTTCTTGGAAGGTTCCATCCCCGAAGCGTGCGCCGGCGATCCTTACGTGATCGACGTTTCCTGGAACGGCATCAAGGTACTGGGCTTGTCGTCAACACTGGTACCGCCGTCGAAGTCCAGCCCCGAGCCCACGGCGTCTTCGACGGGCCCGCTCGGTGGGCCAGGATCTCCGCCGAGCGCCGTGTGGCACACCGCTGCCGACACATCGCTCGTCGCGACGACGACCACCACGACAATCAGCTTCGCCGGCGGCGCCGGGTGTGGAGCGGCGCTCGACGAGGTGATCCTGCAGCAGGTCCTCCCGACGTCGTAGAGCGTTTCGCGGATCGCGGCGAACAGAAGCAGTGCGATGTGCCGGGCTGCAGCGCGACAGCCCATCCGCTCAGGAGGAGTGAATAGAAGAGAGGCTATGGCAGCCGACGACGGTGGTCGCCCCGGCGCGTCCTCAGTGCATCACGTTGCGCTCGTCAAGCCACAAATCTAGGTGATAACGAGGGAGGCGTGAAATCAGGACTATGTAGACCAGGAGATCAACGCTGACCACGATCGGCCAGAGAGCCGGGTTGATGGCTGCGAGGGCGTCGGCCGTTAGACCGAGGACACCGCGGATCGCGCCGAACCGAGGGAAGGCACGGATATGGCGACAGGGTGCCCGGCGACGCCCGCGCTTGCGGCCCAACATGCGCATATCGCGTGTCAGTCAAATCGGCTCCGGACGCGTTAGTAAGGGAGTGATTCGATCAGCAGAGGCAAACCCCTGCTCCTCAGTTCGATCGATGGCGTGGTTTCCGTCGCCGTGGCGCCTGGGTTACCACCGATCGTCGACACGATGGGCAGCTCAACTACCCGGGGGGGGACGAGGAGTGGCACCTCACACGACACATCAGGGAGAGCGAGACCATGGCAGCCGGTGACAGGTCCAACATGGTGCGCGGTCCAAGGTTCGTGATGGCCGGGCTGGCCGCCCTCGCTCTCGCCGGATGTGCGGCGTCAACGGCAAGCAACATCCCCACGGCGACACCGCAACCCGTGGCCACCCCGACTCCCGCGAGAGGGGGCGGTGGGCAGCTGACGCCCGGCAACATCGACCCATGCACGCTGATCACGGGCAACGAGGTGGCGCTGGTTTCCGGTTATGCCCCCGGCGCGGGCGTCAGCAGGGAGGTGGGCCCGGAGCGCGAATGCGTCTTCGGCGACGGCTTCGTGACGGTGAGCGTCGCGCTGCGGCAGGGCGTGGATCCGGCTGCCGCGAAGGCGTACTACGACGCCGACAAGGCACTGATTCCTCCGTCGTTCACGATCACCGAATTGCCCACCTTCCATGGTGGGGCGGTCATCGCCCGACGGCCCGACCTTGACGGACAAGATTCCGGTATTTACGTGATCGACGGGTCGAACGTCTTCAACCTCGTGTGCGTGATGATGCGCCCGCCCTGCGGCGACGACCAACTCGAGGCCGGAGCGATCTTTGTGGCCGGGCGGCTGCCATGAGCCCGAGTTGTCACTCGCGCGCGAACACCCTGATGGTCGCGACCGTCGTCGGGCTTCTGGCAAGCGCGTGCTCGGCGACAGCCGCGACGTGTCTGGGCATTACATCTAGGTCGCCCTGCGGGCGCCGCTGCGCGATCGGCTTCGCCGAACCTAGACCCAACGGCCACTCGCCAGGATTCGGCGCCTACGAGAAAGATGGACAGAACGAGGCGCTCTTGGCTGAGTTGTCCCGACGTACCAGTAGATGGGCCAAGCGCTCCGGGCGTGATCTATGTATGCATGCGCGCCGCTAGCCATGCCGCTGTGTTCGGTGTTGAATAACCTTCGAGTCGTGGACAAATATCGGGCGGCCGGGATCGCCGGCGCGGTATTTGTCGTGGCGGTGGGCACAGCGTGCGGCGGTGGCGGTGGTACGGCGTCCTCGTCGCGGAGCGAGGTGACCCACACGCAGCCCACGCCGGTGGGCTCGATGGCGCAGCTTCGAAGTACTCGGCTGCAGGCGGTGATCCCTGTGGGCGGCGCTCCCAACGCGCCAGACTGGCAGGCGGAGGGGTTCGGCGCCCTTTGGGTGGCGAACTCCGCGATGAACGCCGTTCAGCGCATCGATCCGACTACGAACCGAGTCACCGCCGTCGTGCCGATTGGCGCGCAGCCTTGTGACGGTCTTGCGACGGGCTTTGGGTCGGTGTGGGCGGTTGACTGCGCGGGAGCGTTGGTGCGGATCGACCCCAGTGCGGGCCGGGTCGTCGCGCGCGTCTCCGTCACCGCCGAGTCCGACGAGGGTCTGATTGCAACTGGTGAGGGCGGCGTCTGGATTCTGAGCAGCCTGAATGCCAATCACGACGCGTTGATCCGGATTGACCCTGCGACGAACAAGGTTGGGGCGCGCGTGCTCGTTCCTGTGGGGTCAACGGCTGTAGCTGTGGGTTTCGGCTCAGTCTGGGTGACCACTGCCGCGGGGTCGAGTGTCGAGCGTGTCGATCCGTCTACTGGCAAGGTGGCTGCCACGATCCGCGTTCATGCCGGGCCGCGTTTCCTGGCGACCGGTGAGGGCGCAGTTTGGGTCCTGAACCAAGCGGACGGGAGCGTCTCACGGATCGACCCGTACACGAGCCAGGTGACGGCCACCATCCCTGTGAACGTCCCCGGCGAAGGCGGGTGTATCGCGGCCGGCGAGGGCGGAGTGTGGGTGACAATGCCCGGAACACCCCTGTCAAGGATCGATCCGGGCACGAACGCGGTGACCGAACAGTTCAAGGGGGTGGGCGGCGATTGCATCAGCACCGGCTTCCAGTCCATCTGGCTCTCCAACCACGAGCTCGGTAACGTCTGGAGGCTCAGCCCTCATTGAGCGAACGACGCCGCACGCCGGGCAGCCAGTTACCTTCCGCCCCCGTGACTGTGTGATGCGGATTGGTCCACGACGCCGGCCGGTCGCAGCCCGACCAGACACAGCCCTGGTCGCGCACTCGGAGCGCGGCCCGTCCCGCTCCCGAGGGCATGCGGAGCGCCCGGCCCACGTCGATCACCGCCGAGTCCGGGCCGAGGAGCACCCGGCGGATGCTCGCATCACAGGCGAGCCGCTGCACCATGGCCGCCGGGACCACCCCGGCGAACTCGAGCTCCCCGCCCGGGGCGCCGGACAGCCCCATCACGGCCTCCACCGAGGCGGTGAGCTGGAGGTGGGTGCGCGGACCGCCCCCCTCGGTGGTGAAACCTGGGCTATCGCCTCATCGGTGGAGGCGAATCCCGCTGCCTCGCGGGCGAAGCGGAGCTCGAGGAGATCGATGCCGTGACGAAGCCGGATCAGGCGTTGACGCGGCCGAAGGCCTTGACCCAGCGTACATCTGTTCGGTAGGATTCGTCGCCCATGGCCACCGAGTTGCAGCGCGCCGTCCACCGCCTCCACTACGTCTGCGCCGAGTGCGGGGCAGAGGCACCGAAGTGGCAGGGCCGCTGCCCGGCGTGTGCCGCATGGAACAGCCTCAGCGAGGACGTCGTGCGGCTGACCGGCCGCAAGCCAGGACCAGCAATCGCTGCCGCGACCACAACTCCAATGGAAGCGGTGATGGCCGCACCGTCGCATGTCCTCCCCACGGGCTCGTTTGAAGTTGACCGCGTCCTGGGAGGGGGGATCGTTCCCGGCAGCGTCGTGCTGCTCGGTGGCGACCCTGGCATTGGGAAGTCCACCGTCGCGCTGCAGATGTCGCACAGCTGCGGCAACGTGGTGTCACCGGCGCTCTACTGCACCGGTGAGGAGTCGCTTGAGCAGCTTGCCCTGCGTGCTCGGCGGCTTTGCTGCACCGGTGCCAGGGTCCGCCTGCTCGTCGAATCGGACGTCGACACCGTAATCGCCACGATCGAGGCGGAGCGCCCGTCCCTGGTGGTCGTCGATTCCGTGCAGACACTCCGCGATGCCGGGACGCCCGGACCGCCCGGAAGCGTCTCGCAGGTCCGCGCCGCGGTCCTCCGCATGAGCGAGGTCGCCAAGGCGACCGGTGTTCCGGTGCTCCTGGTCGGGCATGTCACCAAGGAAGGGGCGATTGCCGGTCCGCGCACCCTCGAGCACATGGTCGACGTCGTCCTGTACCTCGAGGGCGAGCGCCTCGGTGAGCATCGGATGCTTCGCGGCATCAAGAACCGCTTCGGCGCGACCGGCGAAGTCGGCCTCCTCACCATGGAGCGCGACGGCATGCGCGATCTCGCCGCCCCGAGCCGCGGCATGCTCGACGCGGCATCCCTCGGCGCCTCCGGCAGCGTGCTGACGATCACCTGCGACGGGCTCCGGCCGATGGCGGTCGAGGTGCAGGCGCTCGCGGTCGCCTCGCCGTTCGAGTTCCCGAGACGAACCGCGTCGGGCTTCGAGCTCAACCGCCTCCACCTCATGCTCGCCGTGCTCGCCAAGCGCGCCGGAATCTCCGTTTCCAAGCTGGACGTCTTCGTCAACGTGGCGGGCGGCATCCGCCTCGCGGATCCTGGGACCGACCTCGCGGTGGCGCTCGCGATCGCCGGCACAGCCAGCAACCGGGCGGTGTCGCGCCACTGCGCGGTCATCGGAGAGCTGGGCCTCGGCGGCGAGGTGCGCAGGGTGTCCCGGACCGAGGTGCGTCTCGCCGAGGCGGCGGCCGTCGGCATGGAGGCGGTGATCCTCCCCGACAGCTATCGCGGCGCAGTTCCCGACGGTCTTCGCTGTCATCGAGTCTCCACCTTGATAGAGGCGGTTGCACTGCTCGGGTGACCGTCGTGTCGCGCCGTCCTTCGGCGCGAAGATCGTGTGGTTCAATCGCTGCGATGCACACGCATGCCGCCCGGACGATCCAACGGGCGCGAAATGTCTCGCGAATCATCGGCGCCAGCGTCGGATTCGTGTTCGGGGTGCTCTACGGCGTGTTCATCCTGTCCGGCACCCCCGGCGTGCTCAACAGCAGCACGACCACGGCTGGAGCGGCGCTCCTCGCCGCGGGTGCTGCGGGAGCCGCGTCACTTGCCCTCGCCGCCCCGCTGCTCAGCGTCGAACCCTACCTCTGGCTCGAGCGAACCCTCGACGAGGCCCCGGCAGGTCAGATCATCGGCGCCCTCATCGGCCTGATCGCCGCCCTGCTGATCTCGACGATGGTCGCCGTCCTCCTCAACCCGCTGCCCTTCGGGCTCGGGGTGATCCTGTCCCTCGGTCTTGCGACGGCGCTCGTCTACGTCGGCGTCCGCACCGGCAGTCACCGCCGCGATGCGCTCGGCGTCGTCTTCGGCCGTTCCGCCCCGGTGGACATCGACCAGGGAGGTCCCGGCCCGATCGACGGCCAGCCGGTCCTGGTCGACACGAGTGTCCTCATCGACGGCCGTATCGTCGACGTCGTGGCCGCCGGCTTCGTCCCCGGACGGCTGCTGATCCCGGGCTTCGTGCTCGAGGAACTCCAGCGGGTCGCCGACTCCGCGGATCCGTTCCGCCGCCAGAAGGGGCGCCGCGGGCTCGGTGTCGTCGATGCACTCCAGAAGGCAGATGACGTGGTCTGTGAGCTCGTCGACCTCGATTTTCCGGGCACGCCCGACGTCGACGCCCGCCTGGTCAAGCTCGCCCGCGCCCGGGGCGCCTCGCTCATGACCCAGGATTACAACCTCAACCGCCTCGCCCAGATCGAAGGGGTTCGCGTGCTCAACCTGAACGACCTCGCCAACGCGGTCAAGCCCATCGTCGGCGCGGGCGAGAGCATCGCCATCACGATCGTCAAGGAGGGCAAGGAGCCCCACCAGGGCGTCGGGTACTTCGAAGACGGCACCATGGTGGTTGTGGAGAACGGACGCAGCCACGTTGATGAGACGGTCACGGTGACCGTGACCACCGTGCTCCAGACCACTGCGGGCCGGATGATCTTCGCGACCCTCGCCGACGACGATTCCGGCAAGCCTCGGGTGTTGCGGCCGGTTCGCGCCAAGGTCGCGCAGCGCTGAGCAGCGCCCTCATCGTCCCCGCCTTCGGACTCGGCGTGAGGGCGGGAGAGGACAAGCTCTGGGTATCCGTCTCGGGGCGGCCGGTTCTCGCCATCACCCTGGAGTCGATCGCCGCGGCGCGCTGCTTCGACCTCATCGCCATCGCTGCCCCGGCCGGTCGCTGGGAGGCGATCCGGGCCATCGCGGCTGAGCATCAGCTGCCCAGCGTCGTGCTGCTCGAAGGTGGCGAGCGTCGCCAGGACACCGTCGCCGCGGCCATCGACCGATGCGCCGGTCACGACTGGATCACCGTTCATGACGCTGCCCGACCGCTCACGCCGCCCGAGGTCTTCCGAGCGGTGCTCGACACAGCCCGGGCTGATGGAGCCGCCATCGCCGGGGTACCCTGCGTTGACACTGTGAAGCAGGTGCAGCACGGCCGGGTCGCGGCCACCCTCGACCGCTCCTCGCTCATCGCGGCGCAGACGCCTCAATCCTTCAGCGCCGGCATCCTGCGCCGGGCGCATCTCAACGCAGCGACCCAGGGGATCAGCGCCGGCGACGACGCGGCGCTCGTCGAGGCGATCGGCGTCCCGGTCACGGTGGTTCCCGGCGATCCGCGCAACTTCAAAATCACATTCCCGCAGGACCTCGTCCTGCTTCGCTGCTTACTCGAGGAGGTCCGATGACCCCGCGAATCGGCCATGGCATCGACGCGCACCGCTTCATCCCGGGGCGGCCGCTGATGCTCGGTGGCGTCCTGATTCCTTACGGCCGCGGCCTGCTTGGCCACTCCGACGGCGACGCCGTGGTGCATGCGCTCGTCGACGCCATCCTGGGCGCCTCCGGGCTCGGCGACATGGGCAAGCACTTTCCGTCCGGCGACCCGCGCTGGAAGGACACCTCGGGCTGCGAGTTCCTGAAGATCGTCGCCGAAAAGCTCCACGAGGAGGGCTGGGTGATCGCGAGTGCCCACGTCATCGCCATCGCCGAGGAGCCGCGGCTGGCCGCGCATCTCGGGCCGATGTCCGAGGCGATGTCGAAGGCGCTGGGTCTCGAGCCCGGGACGATCGCCGTCGGCGCGACCACCACCGACGGCATGGGCTTCTCCGGCAGGAGCGAGGGGATCGCCGCGTCCGCGACGGTGCTGCTGGAACGGCGGTGACGCTGCAGCTGCACGACACGATGAGCCGTGAGCTCGTCGTCGTGGAGCCGATCGAGCCAGGTCACGTCCGCATGTACACATGCGGCCCGACGGTCTGGAACCGGGTCCACATCGGGAATTTCCGCACCTTCATCTTCGAGGACGTCCTGCGCCGCTGGCTCGAGCGGAGGTTCAGGAACAGGAAGGTGACGCATGTGATGAACCTCACCGATGTCGACGACCGGATCATCAAGAACGCGGTCGAGCACGGGCATTCGCTCGATGAGGAGACGGCGCCGTGGATCGCCGCGTTCGAAGAGGATCGCGACACGCTGGGGATCCGGCCTGCGCATCACTACCCGCGCGCGACCGAGTACATCGAGCAGATGGTCGACCTGATCGAACGCCTCGAGCAGGCGGGAGCCGCATACCAGACCGATGGCAGCTACTACTTCCACATCGCTGCGTTCCCGGAGTACGGCAAGCTCAGCGGCGCGCGCGCGGAAGGCCTCGTGTCCGGCGCCAGCGGGCGGATCGACGCGGACGACTACACCAAGGAGGATGTCCGCGACTTCGCGCTCTGGAAGGCCGTCGGACCCGACGAGATCGGCTGGGACACGCGTATCGGCAGGGGTCACCCGGGCTGGCACATCGAGTGCTCGGCGATGAGCATGACGCTGCTCGGCGAGAGCTTCGACATCCA
>CABEDX010000043.1_pt1 | contig 40235 bp, 39 predicted proteins | sample 3132991 | NCBI WGS metagenome assembly CABEDX01 (sample SAMEA5534332, study PRJEB31848) | metagenome | biome: tundra; feature: field; material: soil | place: USA | collected 2013-05 | depth 0.15 m
ACGAGCCGCAGCGAACCCGCGAGCATGCGAACCCGCTGCGCCTGGGTGCCTGTGAGCGCAGTTGCCGCGCCGTCGATGGTCTCGAGCAAGCGGCTGAGGAGCTCGTCGCACTGCGCGGACGCCGGCTCGGTTCGAACCACGAGGCGCACGCTGCGAACCGGGTAGGAGACGGCTCCGGGCCCAGGTCCGTCCCATTCGGGGGTTCGCGCGACCACCGCGCCGGCGGCGTCCACGAGCGCCGCGGCCAGGGGCAGCTCGGCGATCTCGGCCAGGGTGAGATTCACGCGTCGCCGTCGGGCGCGACCACCTCGGTTGCGGCCACGGTGAGCCGGTATTTGCGGTTGCCATGACTCACGAGCCGCACCGCCGAGTTGTGGCTGTGGAGCCACTCACCGAAACGGCGCACCGCCTTGGTCGCCGTATCCGAGTGGAAGGTCACGATGTCGGGGTGGTGCACCACCAGCCGGATCGCCTCGCGGTGATGGTGTTGGTCGAGGGTCGGGAGATGCACGACCACCGTCCCGTCGTGGATCCGGAGATCACCGACGGTGCGGTCGAGCATCCTGTCGATGCGCTCGAGCAATGACGCATCGCCGTCGCGTTTGTCGTGGAGCAGGGCTCGTGGATGCGAACGCTGGATCTGGCTGCGAACGTTGAACGCGTCGATGTTCTGCGAGTAGACGATGACCGGGCACTCGCGGAGCTCGCGTGCGAGTCGCGACAGCACGTCGCCGCTGCTCGCGTTGCGATCAGGGGCCTTGCCGAGGTCCCAGTCGATGATCGCCAGAACCGGCCTGCTCGAGTACCGGTTGTTTTCGAGCAGCGACAGGGCGCGCGACGCGCTCCGCGCACCGAGCGGATGAAACCGCTTGCGCGTGAAGTGGTTCTGCAGCTCATCGAGCGTCTCGGCGTCGTCCTCGAGGATGAGCACCTCAGGGTTCGCTCTCATCGCTGCAACCGGGCGGCTGATCGCACCAGCGTCATCTCTGCAGCGCTGTCGCGCTGCGGAGACCAACCGGCGTTGTGCCGTGCCAACGCCTCCGAGACCGCTCGGAAATTGCGCGCGGGCAGTGCGAATCCGCGCGGGTAGGCCGCGACCAACGATTCGAGCGTGGCGCCGCGCAGCAGCGTGCCGTCCTCGAGCTCGACGCCACTGCCCGGGGCCAGGCGCATGCCGCCCACGCTGGCCGCGCATGCACTTCGTACCGCCTCGAGCAGGGCTGCGGGCCGGTCGAAGCACCGCGCGTGGGTGGGGAGCCCGACCGGAGGATCGCCGAGCCAGTAGGTCAGCACCGGCCGGTCGCGCAGAACCGATGCGAGCGCGGGAGTCAGAGTCACGGCGCTGCCGACGACCATCCACGGCCACGGGAGACACGCGGCCGCGATCGCGTCCGCGTCGTCTGGCCGTGCGTCCCGGACGACCGCCATTCCGCCGGGGGCCGCGTCGCGCACCGCGACCGCAAGCTCGCCGTCGACGGTGACCACGAGAATGGCGCGACCACGATCGGGTGCGCGCACGCCGAGCATCCACGGAGCGTCGACAATCCCCACGCAGAACCCCTCCCAGCCAGGGCTCACGAGCGAACGGAAGGGTCCGTGCCCGCGGTCGGCCACAGTCAGTGTAGTGGTGACAGGCGTGGGGTGGGCCGGCAAGGCGGACACGGACACGGCCTAACCATCGGGCGCCGCCCCGGACATCGCGCGGACAGACACAGCGCCTTGCGACGTGGCAGACTGAGCGCGGTATGTCGACCTCAGACGCCGGGGAGCCAGCCACCGAACCGGTCCGGCTGGCGCTCACCGGGATCATCCACAGCCCCCTCGTCGATCGAGCTGGGGGCCGGCTCGGCCGGGTGGACGACGTCATCGCCCGATTCGCTGAGGGCGGCTATCCGCCGGTGACCGGCCTGGTCGGACGCATCGCCGGCCGGCGCCTGTTCATTCCCCGCGACCGGATCGCCGAGATGAAACCGGGCAGCGTCCAGCTCGCCGGAGAGGATCTCAACCTCTCCCATTTCGAGCGACGCCAGGGAGAGGTGCTGCTCGGTGACGACGTGCTCGGCCGCCGGCTCATCAGCGTGGACGCGGGCCGGCTCGTGGTCGCGCACGACATCGAGCTGCACTCCCAGGACGGGAAGTGGGTCGTCGCGGGCGTCGACACCCGCCCGCGTGGTCTGCGCGGCCGGCTCCTTGGCGGCCGTTCCGACAAACCTGGATTCGTTGACTGGGCGGCGGTCGAGCCCTTCGTGGGGCACGTTCCCAGCTCGCGACTGCTCATGCCACTCCGCCGCCTGCGCCGCCTCCATCCTGCGCAGATCGCCGATCTCGTCGAAGCTGCGTCGCACGACGAGGGTGAAGAGATCATCTCGGCGGTGCATGGCGATCCAGAGCTCGAGGCCGACGTCTTCGAGGAGCTCAACACCGAGCATCAGGTTGAGTTTCTCCGCGACAAGTCGGACGCGGAGGCGGCCGCCGTGCTCGCCGAGATGGGCCCCGACGATGCAGCCGACCTGGTCACCGAGCTGGACCAGCCGCGACGTGCTCCGATCCTGTCGCTGCTCCCACCGTCGCAACAGGCCAAGGTCCGAGCGCTGCTCAGCTATGGACAGAGCAGCGCAGGCGGACTGATGAGCCCGGATTTCGTGTCAGTCACTCCCGATGCGACCGTGTCCGACGCACTCGCCGCGGTGCGTGCCGCCGATGTTCTTCCCCAGGTCGCCGCCGACGTGTTCCTGCTTGACGACGGCCACCTCGCCGGCTCGGTGCCACTCATCGAGCTGCTTCGCGCCGACGGTACGATGCGGATCGCGGAGCTCGTCGAGCACAGCAACGCATCGGTGCACGTCGACGACGATTTCCCCGAGGTGGCGCGCCGCATGGCCGACTTCAACCTCACCGTCGTCGCGGTGCTCGAGGACGACAATCGGGTCATCGGCGTCATCACTGTCGACGACGTGCTCGGGGCGATGCTGCCCAATTCGTGGCGGCGCCGCGCGGAGGCCGACGGAGACTGACCTCGGACCTCCGGGTCGAGCGTGGGTTGTACACTCCGGATACATCAACCACTTTCTTTGGGGTGTATTCACCAGCACATGGACGGCGGCGACAGTCCCCAGTCCCGGCAACTCACGGGCCGGCCCGTCTCGAGGTAGCGACGTACTCGTGACCTCCTGAGCGGACAGGCCCGCTCAGTCTTGCCGTCATCGACGGTGGGAGGTCCGAATTGGCCAAGGAGAAGGCTCGCAAGTCAAATGCCAGGGCGGCGCCCGGCAACATGGCGGCGTCGAACGACGCCCATCAAGGCGACATCAGAGGCGCCTTCGGAACCATCGGCGAGCACGATCCCTCGGGTGCGCGCACGTGGCGCCGCCGGCTCCTGGCACTCGCGGTGATCATTGGTCCGGGTCTGATCGTGATGGTCGGGGACAACGACGCAGGCGGCGTTTCGACATACGCCGCCGCCGGAGAGAACTTCGGGACAAGCCTGCTCTGGACGTTGCTCCTGCTCATCCCGGTGCTCATCGTCAACCAGGAGATGGTGGTCCGTCTGGGCGCGGTTTCCGGCGTCGGACATGGACGGCTCATCTTCGAGCGCTTTGGCAAGATCTGGGGTCGCTTCGCGGTCAGCGATCTCTTCGTACTCAACTTCCTCACGATCGCGACCGAGTTCATCGGCATATCGCTGGGCGCTCAATATTTCGGGGTTCCCGCGTGGGTCGCGGTCCCACTCGCCGGCCTGCTGCTCGTCGGTATCACGGTCACGGGACGCTTCGAAACGTGGGAGCGGCTGATGTTCGTCATCCTTTTCGGCAACCTGTTGTGCATCCCGTTGATGTTTCTCTGTCATCCAACCCTGGGTCCCGTCCTTCAGCACTTCGTCATCCCGGGCGTGCAGGGTGGATTCAAATCCGATGGTGTGCTCCTCATCGTCGCCATCGTCGGAACCACGATCACGCCGTGGCAGCTGTTCTTCCAGCAATCAAACGTCGTCGACAAGCGCATCACACCTCGGTGGATCCCTTACGAGCGCGCGGACACGGCGATCGGGGCACTCATCGTCGTCATCGGCGCGAGCGCGATCATGGTGGCGACGGCCTTCGCTTTCAATCACAACGGGACTGGGGCGGGTAATGCGAATGCATTCACCAACGCCTACGACCTCGCCAAGGGTCTGGCGTCGCATGCCGGCCCGGCGGTGGGCGCGATCTTCTCGATCCTGTTGATCGATGCCTCAATCGTCGGAGCGAGTGCTGTGACGCTCTCAACTTCCTACGCGTTCGGTGACACATTCGGCATCAGAAATTCCTTGCACAGGTCCTGGCGCGAAGCGCGCCAGTTCTACGCGATGTTCACCGGGCTGGTGGTTCTGGCCGCTGCATTCGTCCTCATCCCCGGTGTTCCCCTCGGGCTGGTGACGACTGCGGTGCAGGCTCTCGCGGGCGTCATGCTGCCGAGCGCGTGTCTTTTCCTCCTGTTCCTGTGCAACGACCGAGATGTGCTCGGACCCTGGGTCAACCGGCCGTGGTTCAACTTGCTCGCGTCGCTGATACTCGGCGTGCTGCTGATCCTCTCGGTCATCCTTGTGGTATCGACGATCTTTCCCACCATAGACGTCGCCCGTCTGTTCCTGATTCTCGCCGCTGTCATGCTGGTCGGCTTGCTGTTCGCCATCGCGATCAACATTCGAGCCCGGAGAATGATGCCGCCGGATCCGCGGATGCAGGAGGAACGCGAGACCTGGCGCATGCCGTCACTTGCCTTACTGGATCAACCGGTTAAGTCGCGCGGCCGCTTGATCGCGCTGTGCACGGTGCGCGGCTACGCGATTATCGCCATGGTGAGCCTGCTCATCAAGACGATCCTCGCCTCCCGCGGCGGGCACTAGGACGGCATCGTCACCGCAACAAAGGGGGTGACACAGGGCCGGCCGGGCGCGTGCTCGTATACGAGTTGCCCGCTCCCCGCGACGACGGTCGACGCCGAAACCGTGCCGTAGACATCGCCATGGATGCACGCGGCATCGACCGGCGAGTCACCTGCCGAGGTGTGATCGGCGAGCATGGCGCGCAAGCCCGCGACAACTGCATCAGCACCGTCACCTGCCGCCAGGACGCGGTGCATGCCCGAGAGCAGCATCGCCACCTTGGGATTCTTCGCATCATCCACATCGCGCGTGGTGAGCACGTGCGGGCCTGGCGCGAGCTCGACCACGCGTACAGGGCCCGAGTCGTCCACGTGGGCCACCAGCGCTCGGTCCTCGTCCACCCAGAGCACGTTGACCGGGTTGTAGCGGCCGGGGCTGAGATCTCGCAGCCGCGCCGCGACATCCGCACGGTCGGCGGTCAGCAGGGCGACCGGGATATCCCCACGAGACCGGCGCGTGGGGTCGGGCGCGACCGGTGGCCCCTCCGCGGGATGGCGGTTGGTCACCGCGCAGATGGCGCCATCCGCCGAGACGGCGAGCCAGGTCCCGCCCGCCACCAGGTCGCGACCCCCGACGATCAACAGGCTCGCGATGAGGACGCCGGGCGGCGCGCTGGGGCGGGCGATGAGCTCATCCCGATTCGCCGCCAGCACGATCGGCGCGGCTGAGGCGCATCTCCAGGCCAGGAGGATCGTGCACACCCGCTGAATCGTATGCGGACGGCCCACGCCGTTGTGACCACTGTGAACGGGGGCTCGCGACGCCGTGACGACCCACCGACTTCTATCTCGGCGCGGAGGTATTAAGACCACAGTTTGGATCACGTCAATGAGCGCAAACGTCATCGGCAAGCTGACCCGCCAGAAGCGCCCCAGAGGCCGCGCGGCGCTCGCGCTCCTTCCTGGCGTGTTCGCGCTCATGCTCGTGGGGGTCTCAGGGGTGGCGGCGGCCACCCCGACACAGATCCCGACGCGCACCGCTGCCGCGGCAAAGACCCACCCGAAGCACTGCTGGCACGGCACCAACCCCGACGGAACGTGCTGCCCTAAGAGCGGCTGTCCCACGCATCGACCCCGAGTCCCACCTCGAGCCCGACCGGGCGGTTCGACGCCGACCCCGACCGAAACCCCGACGAGCACTCCAGCGCCAACCAGTACCCCGGCGCCGACGCCGACATCCAAGCCGGTGACCACCGGAGGATCGGGCGGCGGCCACTCGACCGGCGGCGGCTCCAGCGTCGGGGGCTCCGGCGGAACCACGGCTGATGGCGACGTCACCCACGTCCAGGCTCAGGCTGATCCGACGCCATTTGCACCGCTCACCAGCGCGGTGACTGTCGTGACCTCGGGTCAGGGCCTCGACGCAGCCCGGATCCCACCGGTCGAAGCGCTCACGCCACTGAGCGGCCTCGAGTTCGGCAGTGGTCTGAACCTGGGGCCGATCCTCCTCCTGATCGACATGATCGGGATCGGCCTGCTCGTTTACCTGGTTCGCACCCGCTGGCTCGCCCCCGAGGCCTGAGCCACCGCGACCGGCCCCGCGCCCTCGCCGATCTCGACCAGCCCACTGCCGATCGCAGCCGCTGTGACCGCGGCAGCGCGGCGGGCGGCCTCGGCGAGCGGCGTTCCCCGTCCGAGCTCCGCGGCCAGGGTCGCGGAGTGAGTGCACCCGGTGCCATGGGTCGCGGTTCCCTCAACCCATGTGATCGGGATCTCGACGTGTTCCGTGCCGTCGAAGAGCAGGTCTGAGCCCACGCCATCGCCACCGGTGATGACGACCGCGCGGGCGCCACGGGCGACGATTCGCTCAGCAAGCGCGCGGCGGTCGCCGTCGCCGCCAGCGAGCACCCGCGCTTCGGCGAGGTTGGGCGTCACCACCGTCGCCAGGGGGAGCAGTGACCCGATGAGCACATCGACCGCAGCGGGATCGAGCAGCGCCGTCCCGGTGCTGGCTCGGAGAACAGGATCGACCACGAGCGGCGTCGGGTGGGTTCGGAGATAGTCCGCCACCGCAACGATGATCTCCGCCGACAGGAGGGCCCCCGTCTTGACAGCATCGACCCCGATGTCGTCGTAGACGGCTTCGAGCTGCGCGGTGATGATCCAGACGGGCAGCTCGTACGTCGCCAGGATCGCGGTGGTGTTCTGCGCCGTGACCCCGACGATCGCCGTCATGCCATGGCACCCGGCTGCGGAGAATGCCTTGAGGTCAGCCTGAATCCCGGCCCCGCCGCCGGAATCGGACGTTGCGATCGACAGGCAGCGCGGCGATGTCACCCGCCCATCGTAATTGCAGGCGCGATCGCCCTCAGCTGGCGACCTGGTGGACCGGTTCGGGAGTCCGCGCGATCACCGGCGTCCGAGCGGCCTCGTCGAACACGACGAAGCGATTCTTGCCCTGGCGCTTGGCGAGGTACATGGCCATGTCCGCACGGCGCATCAGCTCCTCGGGCTCGGGCGCATCAGCCGCGTCCTCGACGACGGCGACACCGACGCTCGCGCCGATGGTGATCATCGCGTCTCCCATCGGGATCGGGCGGCGCAGGGACTCGATGATCCGGCCGGCGACGACGGCCGCATCGCTGAAGTGGCGCATTCCGTCAAGGAGCATGCCGAACTCGTCGCCGCCGAGCCGCGCGGCAAGGTCGAGCTTGCGCACCTGCACGCGCAGGCGCGCGGCCACCGCGCTGAGCACCCGATCGCCCACCGCATGCCCGAAGTTGTCGTTGATCTCCTTGAAACCGTCGAGGTCGATGAACATCACCGCAACCGGACGCTGCGAGCTGGCGAGCTGCGACAGCGAGGTTGCCACCGTCTCGATGAACAGCGAGCGGTTCGCGATCTGGGTGAGCGGGTCATAGAAAGCCCGTCGTGCCAGCTCGGCTTTCTCGACCGACATCGCCTTGATCGCCTCGGCGAGCTGGCCGTTCTCGAGCGCGACGCTGATGAGCCCCGCGACGGTGCTGAGCAGGTTCTGCTCGTGTGTTCCGAACTTCACGCCACGGGTCGGATTGAGCAGCAACAGCATGCCCTGCGGGCCCTCGAGCCCGCGCAGCACCACCACCGTGCCGGCACCGGCGGAGCGTTCGGCGAGTGCGAGCCCCAGCGACTGATCCCGCGCCATCGAGCCGGTCAGGATCGCGGTGGTCCGCAGCTCGTTGAGCACCTCCTGCTCAGCGAAGGTCAGGTCTGACGTTGTGGCCTGCGCGTGCTCGTCGTCGCCGCTCGAGGTGAAACGGACCGCCGGTCCACGCACCTCCGGGATCACGACGAGCTCGGCGCGCTCGACCCCGAACATCTTGGTGATGCCGTTCAAGAGCTCGCCCGCCCGCTCGCCAACCTGACGTGTGGAATGCAGGATCTCGGTGGTCCGGTAGAGGAACTCGTTGCGGTCGGCACGACGCTGACTCTCGCCTGCGGCAATCTGCCCGGCGAGCACGAGGATCACCGGCGGGACGAGTGCAAAGGCCAGGACGGGGCGTGTCGCCAGGATCATCAGCGCCACGATGCCGAGCGATGCGTTGGTGGTGGTCGCGATGAGTTGAAACAGGTAGGCGCGCGCCACTTCGCCGACGTTGAGCCGTCCCTGCGCGATGGTGGTGCCGGCGTTGAGTGCGATCGGGTAGACGAACCAGCCGGCCGCGATCATCGCCGCGGCGAAGGCGACGATGCTGTGCACCGCGAGCGGATCGGAGGCGACCGGTCCGACGGCGTTGAAGACGAGGACCGCGACCCCGATGTACACGACGTCGAGCGCCGCATTGGCGAAGTCCTTGACCCAGCGGATGCGCCGCTGCCGCGTCCAGCTGGCCAGGAGGACACCGACGACGTAGCACGCGAGCAGCTGACGCGGGTCGACGAGGAACAGGCCGATCGCCACCGGGATCTCCGTCAGCGAGAGCGTGGAGACCTCGCGATGGACGCGCACCTGCACGTAGAGCAGGCTGGTCACGTAGCAGACGGCCAGCTCCACCCACCAGGGGATTGCACCCATGACCGTGACCCGGTGGACATCGTGCAGCGGCAGCAACCAGAGTGCAGCGCCGATCAGCCCGAGGAAGACCGAGAACACGACAAGTCGCTGGGGACCGTTGAGCCGGCCGATCCGGGCGCGCGCTCGTGCCACGAGAACCGGTGGATGCGCCACCGACATCTCACTCATGTCACGTCACGACGCGGCTGTCCCCTGAACACTTGCACAGACCTCCTGTCAGACCTTCGGTCCGTCCCCCTAGACCGGCAGCTCGATTGTGTCGCGACATCCTGCTGCGTCTGTCCACGGGAGCGTCACAGCGTGGTAACGACACCGGAACAGCGATGTCAGACCTGAATTGGGGTTTGGTCCGCGTACCGTCCGACGCTGTCACATAGCCTCGTGACATGCCCATAACAGACGACCGCTCAACCACCCCGACGCCGGCCGCCGCGCCGCCGTCGTACGTCCGCCGCCATCCGATCCTTGCCGCCTTTGGCGTCCTTTCAGGGCTCTCGCTGTTCTCCGCACTCTGGCCGCTGAGCGCGATCGTGATCGGCGTCGCCGTCGCCGGTCACGCTACCGGCTTGGATCGCGCCGCCCTGCACCTCGCGGAACGCCTCGCCGTTCGGATTCGGTCATCCGCACACAACAGGGTTCACCACGAGCCGGCACCGGCTGCACCGTCACCCCCTGCACCGGCACCGGTCGTACCGCATCCGTCGGCACCTGCACCCTCGGCTCCACGGCACGAGGCGGATCCGCCCGCGAAACCGGCGGTGCGGTCGCACCGCACTCCTCACCCGCATGCGCCCACCTCGCACCGGCACGAGCCCGCACGCCGCCCAAAGACCATTGAGTGCCACGCCGGATCGAAGGTCGACGGCCCGGGGCTCTGAGCCGCCGGTCGAAGGTCAGCCCAGCCGGGCGCGCGCCTCGCGAAGACGCTGCAGCGACTTCTCGTCGCCGAGAAACATCATTGCTTCGATCACGGGCAGCCCGGCAGCGGTGCCGAGGACGGCGACGTAGAGGACGCGAAACGCGTCCCGGGGCTTCACCCCTCGGCTCTCGGCGACGGCGCGAAGCCGCTCGAGGAGCGCCGCGTGGTCCTCGAGACCGCCCGCCTCGATCGCCTGGATGCAGGCGTCGATCATCGCCACAGCGGTCGCCTGGTCGACCTTCTTCGGTGGGAATTCGACGTCGGCGTCGAGCCTGATCTCACCGAGGAGCGGCGCGCAGAGTCGAGTCGCATCGGCCAGGGTCACCATCCGTTCGCGAAGCAGCGGTATGAGCTGTCGCCGCGTCTCCTTGCTCGTGCCCGGGAGATGGAATTCGAGCCCCTCGACCAGCTCGTCGGTGCTCATGCGCCGGATGTGGATGCCGTTCAGGTCGTCGAGTCGCTTCGGATCGAAGATCGCCGCAGCGGCATTGACGCGCTCGAGCGTGAAGCGCTCGCAGAGCTCTTCGGGTGTGAAGACCTCCTGCTCGTCCCCTGACGACCACCCGAGGAGCGCGATGGCGTTGACGATCGCCGACGGCAGGTAGCCGAGCTCGCCGTACTCGAGGACGTTGCGTGCGCCACGACGCTTGCTGAGCTTCTGATGATCCGGTCCGAGCACCGCAGGAACGTGCGCGAAGCTCGGGGCGTCCCAGCCGAACGCCGCATACAGCGCCAGGTGTTTCGGCGTCGACGGGATCCACTCGTCGGAGCGGATCACATGACTGATCTCCATCAGGTGATCGTCGACGACCACCGCAAGGTGGTACGTCGGAAACCCGTCGGATTTGAGGAGGACCTGGTCGTCGATGTCCGAGTTGTTGAAGCTCACGTGACCGCGGACGAGGTCGTCCCACTCGGTGACCCCTTCCGGCATGCGCAGCCGCACCACCGCCGCCATACCGTTCGCGCGTTCCTGGGCCACCTCAGCCTGACGTGTGAGGCAGCGCCGGTCATAGCGCGTGGGTTCCGACCGGGCGCGCTGCGCATCGCGCATCGCCGCCAGCCGGGCGGGAGTGCACGTGCACCAGTACGCATTGCCGTCGGCGACAAGGCTGTCCGCGTGCTCCCGGTAGATGGCGATGCGCAATGACTGGATGTACGGGTCGTGCGGACCGCCGACCTCGGGGCCTTCGCTCCAGTTCAGTCCCAGCCAGCTCAGGGTCTCGAGGATGAGCGCCTCGGTGCCGGGGATGTAGCGCTCCTGGTCGGTGTCCTCGATGCGCACGATGAAGTCGCCGCCGGCATGGCATGCGGTGAGCCACGCGAAGAGGGCCGTCCGAACAGAGCCGAAGTGCAGCGCGCCAGTTGGTGAAGGCGCGAAACGGGTGCGAACCCGCGCGTCGGGCACTAGGACAAACTCAGTGTGGCGCGAAGAGTACGAGGGTCAGGATGGTCCACGCCAGCAACCCGACGATCAGCATCGGCGCGTCGAGGTTGGAGACCACGACGGCCATCACGCGCGGTGATCCGCCGCCCGACGATGTGGCCGCATCACCGACCCGGATCACTCCCGAGGGCTTGCCGACATCGGCCATTCCCCACGGCGGAGGCGGAGCCAGGGGTGTGCCGCGCGGCGTGACATGCACCTCTTCGTCCTGACGCCGCAACCGCTCCTCGTAGAGGATGCCGACGATGAGGAAGGTTCCGAGCCCACCGGTCCCCAGGCCCATCAGGATCAGGATGATGCCGAGCGCCGTGTTCAGGTAGTCGTTGTAAACGTGGCCCCCGAGCAGGTCGAGGATGCCCCCGACGATGAGCGCAGCGGCCACGAGGCCGAAGCCCACCGTCTTGCCGACAATCTCCCGGATTGGCATGCCGCGAGTATACCGGCGCGCTGAGTTCGCTTCGCGGCCGGTGACGGGCTGCCCGCACGAACCTAAGATTGGCGGTCGCGCCCGCATCGTCTAGCGGTTAGGACACCACCCTTTCAAGGTGGTAACCGGGGTTCGACTCCCCGTGCGGGTAGTTGACGGCGTCAGGCGACCTCGACCGGCGTCGGCGGGAAGACGATCAAATCGATGAGCTCCACCTCGTTCCGAGCGGGCTCCTGCGGAAGCGTTGCCCCGGCGGCGCTGAATGCGGCCTGCAGGACAGGGTGGACGCGCTCCTCAAGGAAGAGATCGCACGCCTCCCTGGACTCCCAGACGTCGATGTACCGTAGGCCGCCGTCGATGCGGACCACGGCGTGGAGGAGGCATCCGGCCGCCGGGGCGGTCCCGATTCCTTTCATGATCCGGGCATAGACGTCGGTGGTGATGGGCAGGTCCTGTGTGAACGCATACATCGTGGGCTCCTCCGGACACAGTCTGATCCTAGTCAAACTAGGATGAATCTAGCGATGCTAGGATAAATTGGTGGCATCTGTCAAGAGCCGCCGTCCGTACCGATCCCGCCTGCGCGCCGAGCAGGCAGCGCAGACGCGGTTGCGCATCCTCGAGGCCGCGGGCGCGCTCTTTGCCGTGAGCGGGTATGTCGCGGTCACCATCGATGCGGTCGCAGAGAAGGCGGGCGTCGCCGCCGACACCGTTTATGCCATTTTTGGCAACAAGCGAGGCGTACTGTCCGCCCTCGTCGACCTTCGCGTCACCGGCAGTGCTGAAGAGTCTGACGTTCTCGCGGGGGACGCCCCGCGCGCGCTCCGGCAGGTCACCGACCAGCGCCAGATGGTCGCCGGATTTGCCGCCGACATCGCCGAGCGCGTTGAACGGGTGCGTCCGATCGACGATGTCCTGCGTAGCGCCGCGGTCGTCGACTCGGACATCGCAGAGCTGCGCGCCCGCATGCAGGCGAACCGGTTCAGCAAGATCGGTGCCTTCACCGAATGGCTCGCGACGCTCGGTCGGTTGCGCGACGAGATGGATGCCGACGAAGCGACGGCAACGACCTGGATGCTCACGAGCCCGGAGGTCAACCGGATGCTGCGCGATGTACGCGGTTGGTCGTCACAGCGCTACTCAGAATGGCTGTCGGCGACGCTCCTTCGCGTGCTGCTTCCCTGAGCGCCTTCGGGCCACGGCTCAGTCGGCTCCGGCTTCGGTGCCAGTTCGCAGCGGCGGCCCGTCGACCGCGCAGTGGAAGGGTTCCTCCACCGATCGCCGTTGCGCTCCCGGGCGCTGGCCATTCCGGATGGTGGCGGCGGCGAGGAGGCCGCCGGCCGCGCAGATCACCGACGCGATGAACGCCGCGTGCTGAAAACCGGTCTCGAACACTGCGGGGTGCAGGTAGCTGTCACCCGTGATCCCGGCGATAGCGGGGAGAAGCGCAACCGCGAGCAGACTTCCGGTTCGCGCAACGGTGTTGTTGACTGCAGACGCAAGGCCGCTTCGTTCCGCAGGCGCCGATGACATCGCGGTTGCGGTGAGTGGCGCGACCGTGATCGCGAGCCCGAAACCGAACACCAGCACGGCGGGCAGCACCTCGAGGAGATAGTTGCCTCCGGCATTGATGCGCGCAAAGAGGGCGAGTCCCGCGGCGACGACGAGTGGTCCAGCCGACATCTGCAGGCGCGGTCCGATTCGTGCAGAGAGTGCGCCGGATCGCGACGAGAGGGCGAATAGCATGAACGTGATCGGCAGCAGCGACGCCCCTGCCGCCGTGGGACCGTAATGCGAGACCTGCTGCAGCTCGATGGGGAGAAGGAAGAACATCCCGCCGAGCATCCCGTAGATGAGCAGCGTGACCCCGTTGGTCGCGCTGAACTGGCGTGATTTGAAGATGTCGAGCGGCACGATCGGCGCCCGAACCCGCAGCTCGACGACGATGAATGCGACCAGCGACACAATTCCGATGAGCAGGGCCCCGATTACCGGCGCGGACGTCCACTGCCCGCTCGACCCCTGGATGAGGCCGTACGAGATGCCCACCAGCGCCAGCACGGTGAGCGCGCTTCCGGCGATGTCGATGTCGCCGGTCGCGTTGGGATCACGCGTCTCAGGAACATGGCGCATCGAGATGTAGATCACCGCGGCCGCAATCGGCACGTTGATGAGGAAGATCAGCCGCCAGGACACGGCGGTGATCAAGAAGCCCCCCACAAACGGCCCGAGCGCCGTGGCGACACCACCGAGGCCGGACCACGCGCCGATGACTCGCCCGCGCTCTCCCTGAACGAACGAGGCCTCGAGGATGGCGAGGCTTCCCGGCGTGAGCAGAGCACCACCGACGCCCTGCAATCCCCGTGCGGCGATGAGCAGGCCGATATTGGGTGCGGTCGCGCAGATCAGTGACGCAATCGCGAACCACGTCACCCCGATCACGAAGATCTTCCGCCGACCGTATCGGTCGCAGAGCGCGCCCGCGAGCAGAATCAGACCCGCGACGGTGAGCAGGTAGCCCGCCGAGACCCATTGCAGGCCGGCGATCTGCGCGTGGAACTCCTTGCCGATGGCCGGCTGCGCGATGCCGACAACGGTGGCGTCGAGCTGTGCCATCGAGCTCCCGAGGACCGTCGCCGTGAGCACCCACTTCCCGCGAGCGGTTGAGAGATGGAGGCCGCCCGAGTCCTCGGGGATGCCGGCGACGGTTGACAGGCCCGCTTCAGTCACCCCACTCGACGTCACCATAGAAACCCTGCGGCTTCGGGTGGCGGTTGTACGCCGCGACCCCTTGCCGACTGGCGGCGATGGTCGTCGTCGTGCCATGCCCCGGAAGCACAACTGTTTCTTCCGGTAATGGCAGCAACTTGGCGGTGATGCTCTCCATGATCGTTTCCAGGTCGCCGCGGGCGCTGGTCTTGCCCGGACCGCCGCCGAACAGAGTGTCACCGGTGATCACCGCCGTGCCGACGCGCAACGAGATGCTGCCGGGTGTGTGGCCCGGCGTGTGGATGACGCCGATCCGAACGCTGCCGACTGATACCTCGGCGCCGTCGTCGAGCCGACCGTCGATACGCTCCTCGGGGATCTTGATCTCACGGCTCCCGACCAGGACCGGAGCGCCCGTCGCGGCGCGCACGGCGTCATAGGTCATCCAGTGATCGGGGTGCCAGTGCGTCGCGATGACCGTCTGCACGCCGCCCTCGGCAGCGATTGCCGCGAGCAGCGGTTCCTCATCGAGTGGCATGTCAACCAGCGCCGCCAGCCCGGCGGCGACGTCGCGGACCACGTACGCGTTGTTCCCGTACGGCCCCATCGGGCCGATCTTGACGATGCGGACACCGCCGTCCTCGAAGACGGTGACCTCAGCGCCGGCCACGCGCTCCCGACTTGGCGGGCGCCTTTCTCGACGCAGGCGATTTCTGCGGTGCTCCCTTCGCTGCCGCCTCGGCTCGAAGCGACGCCTTGAAGGCACGCTTCTGTGCCTGGTAGTGCTCGCGCTCCGCGACCGTCCTGACGTCCGCGAGTGTCGGCCAGTCGGGAGCGATGCTCTCCCATCCAGCCGGCCGGACTCCCAGGTGCTTGGCCACGACCCCGACCATGATCCGTGCCTTGGCGGCGCCGAAGCCGGGGAGTGCGGCGAATCGCTGCAGCAGTTCCTTTGCGTCCTCGGCTTCGGTCCAGATCCTGGTCGTGTCCCCGCCGAACTCGTCGGCAATGACCTTGCAGAGACCGTAGACGCGTTGCGCCATGCTCACCGGGAAGCGATGCAGCGCGGGCGGGGTCTGGAACGCCTGCTCAACCTTGGCCGGATCCATGCGCGCGACCTCGACCGGGTCGATCGTACCCAGCCGCTCCCGCATGCGCAGCGGTCCCTGGAACGCCCACTCGATGGGCACCTGCTGATCGAGACAGAAGCCGATCAGGAGCGCGGTGGGATCCTCGCTGATGAGCCGATCCGCCTCAGGATCGCCCGTCCACTGAAGCTGCAGGGTCGTCACCGCGCGCTTGACCACGGCATGTACGGTACCGCGCCGCGGGTTGGACCTGAGGCAATAGCTCGCGACTGCGTACACTCGGCGCATGTCGTGGCTCGGGCGTCTTTTCGGGTCAAAGCCACCGGCTGCGCCGCTGAACAGCGTGGTCGTGGCAAGCGACCTCGTCCAGCCCCTGACCGCGAACGGTGCCGAGCTCTCGACGGCGGTCGACGCCGCGCTCCGGGCCTATCTCGACGCGCAGGCCAAGGCCCTCGCCGCCGGCGAACCCGAGCGAATTCCTTTCTGGCTGCGCCGCGACGTCGAACGCGCGGGCGACCTCGAGGACGAGCTCCGCGACCGCGTCATTCAGCGTCGAGCGGCTGAAGAAGAAGCGCACTGATCACGACCCGGCGGGGAGGTTGACGATGCGGGCGCTGGCATTCAAAGACTTCGGCGTGGTCGAGCTCGTCGACGTGCCGAAACCCGGCATCGAGGAGCCGGGTGACGCGCTGGTACGGGTGACCAGGACAGCGATCTGCGGCAGCGACCTCCACGTGGTCCACGGCCGCATCCCGGGGATGAGTCCGGGCGGGACCCTGGGGCACGAGTTCGTCGGTGTCGTCGAGGCCGTTGACGGCGGCGTGCGGCGTTTTGCCGAGGGAGATCGCGTTGTCGGCTCGTTCACGATCCCGTGCGGCGAGTGCTGGTACTGCGAACGTCGTCTCTTCAGCCGCTGCCCCGATCAGCGAGTCTTCGGGTACGGCTCCTTCTTCGGCGATGTGCCAGGGGCGCAGGCGGAGTACGTCCGAGTTCCCGCTGCCGACCTCGTGCTCCACGCCGTCGAGGACACCATGAGCGACGAGCAGGCGCTCTTCGTCGGGGACATCTTCACGACCGGGCTCGACTGCGCGAGCGAGGCGCACATCGAGAAGGGCGACGTGGTCACCGTCGTCGGTTGCGGCCCGGTGGGTCTGATGGCCATCCTCGGATCACGGGGTTTCGAGCCATCGACGATCTACGCGGTCGACACCGTACCGGAGCGCCTGGAGATGGCGCAAACCCTCGGCGCGATCCCGGTGGACGCAAACGCCGTGCACGTCCCGAGCTTCGTCCAGGATCGAACCGGCGGCCGCGGTGCCGACGCCGTCCTGGAGTGCGTCGGGCGGGTGCCCGCGCTCCTCGATTGCATCGACATTGCGCGCGCAGGCGGGCGGATCAGTGTCATCGGCGTGCACAGCGATCAGGAGCTCGAGCTGCCGCTCAACACCACGTTCGTCAAGGCGATCGACCTCAAGTTCTGCGGCACCGCGAACATCATCGGACGCTGGGACGAGTCGCTCGCCATGGTGTCGAGCGGCGCGGTCCACCCCGACGCGATCATCTCGCATCGCATGCGGCTCGAAGACGGGGTGCTCGGCTACCAGCTGTTCGAGCGGCGCGACGCCCTCAAGGTCGTGCTCACACCCTAGAGCGCGAGATCACCCCGTGACGCGACCGCCGGTGAGGTCGATGGTCACGCCGGTGATCCACGATGACTGGGGCGTTGTGAGAAAGAGCGCCGTGCTCGCGACGTCGTCGACGGTGCCGAGGCGTCGCAGAGGAAACGCCTGCGCGAGCTGCTCGCGTGCGGACGCGGGCATGAGCGCGACGAGACGTTCGGTCTCGATCGCTGACGGAGCGATGCAGTTGATGCGCACACCGTGCGGCGCGAAGTCGACGGCGAGATGCCGTGTCAGCATCACGATTCCGGCCTTGGCGGCGGCGTACGCCACCGACGCGCCACCCGGCTGCCGTCCCGCCGTCGAGGACATGGTGACGATGGATCCGCGGCGCCGCTCGATCATGCCGAGGGCGAAGGTGCGAACGGTGATGTACGTCGCGGTGAGGTTGGTGTCGATCACCGCACGCCACCGGGTCGCGTCGAGTTGGCTCATCGGTTCGGGGCGCCCATCGCCACCGGCAAATGCCAGGAGCACCGTCGCAGGGCCGAACGCGGCCTCGCCGCCGGCACGCAGTGCGTCGACGTCCTCCTGACTGGTGCAGTCGGCCGCGATGCCGGCGGCGCGCCCACCCGTGGAGGTGATCGACGCGACCACCGAACCGAGCGCGGTCCGATCGCGCCCCGACACGACCACCGCGGCCCCGAGCTCGGCGAAGCGCCGCGCCGACGCTGCGCCGATGCCACGGGATCCACCGGTGACCACGACCACCTCATCGCGGAGGTCGGGGCAAGGGAACGCGGTTGGGGTTGCCAAGGTATTGACCTTACACTATGTACAGTGAAAGCTGCCACGCGAACTCGAGTCCCTAGCCCGACGAGTGGCTGCCCACGGCTCTCCGCGTGTTGAGCGCCACTTTGGCTCAGTGCCGCTTGACATGGCACCACAGTGATGCCATAGTGGTGCCATGGACCTACGCCCGTATCTCGAGAGCATTCATCAACAGCTGGCCGACGCCGCCGAAGCAGGCGGTGACGAGGCCCGGGCACTCGCCGGACGCCTCGCTGCTCCCCTCGACGCAGCCATCCGCCTCGCGTTGCAGGATGCGCTCGGGGCGGCGGCAGAGGAGATCACGCGCGAACTAGCGCCGGGTTCGGTCGAGTTGCGCATCCGCGATCGCAATCCCGAGTTCGTCGTGACCCCGGCGCCCATCGAGCAATCGTCGGGTGACTTCCCGGACTCCGGCCTTGACGACGCGTCGCCGTTCGTGCCGCGGAGCCCGGGGGACAGCGACGAGGGTGGGACCTCGCGGATCAACCTGCGCATGCCCGAGCACCTCAAGACAAGGGTCGAGCAGGCGGCAAGCAGCGAGGGACTTTCCGTCAACACCTGGCTCGTTCGTGCAGCGGGCTTCGCACTTGATCGAGTCGATCCGAGCCGTCGCCGAGAGGGTCGAGCCGTGCCCGGACCGGGTCGCTTCACGGGCTGGGTTCGCTAACCCGCACCACCACAGGAGAAACAGCCATGCCTCTCTTCGACACCCCCGGGCCAATCCTCGTCACCGTCGACATCGGCGTCGGCGACGTGCGGATCACCGCCACCAACCGAACCGACACCTTGGTCGAGGTGCGCCCCAGTGACCTGTCCAAGAAGACCGCCGTGGCCGCCGCCGAGCAGACCCGTGTCGAGTTCTCTGACGGGAGGCTCCTGGTCAAAAGCCCGAAGGGCTGGCGGCGTTACTCACCCCGCGGCGGCGGTGAGTCGATCGACGTGCAGATCGACCTGCCGGTGGGTTCCCAGCTGCGCGGCGAGGCGGGAGTCGCCGCGCTGCACTGCACCGGCGCGCTCGGCGAGTGCCACTACACCACCGGCGTCGGCGACGTCCACGTCGAAGAGGCGCGACCTGTACATCTCACCACCGGTGCCGGCGACATCGCGGTGGACCGGGCGGCCGGCCACACGCAGATCGTCACCGGGTCGGGCGCCGTGCAGGTCGGTTCGGTCGATGGCACGGCGGAGATCAAAGGATCCAACGGCAGTATCTGGATCGGTGAAATCTCGCGGGATCTTCGGGTCGTCGCAGCCAACGGTTCCATCTCCGTCGACCGCTCGCACGGGACGGTGGTTGCCAAGACCGCCAACGGGGACGTCACCGTCGGCGACGTGGAGGGCGGGACGGTGGTCGCACAGACTGCGATGGGCAGGGTCGACATCGGGATTCGCGAGGGTGTCGCAGCCTGGCTGGACCTCGACACCAAGTTCGGCAAGGTCTACAACGATCTCGAGTCCGCGGCCCGCCCTCAACCCGGTGAGCCAACCGTTGAAGTCCGTGCGCGGACCTCGTTCGGCGACATCACCATCCATCGGGCAGTCGCGATCACCACTGCGGCGGGCGCGAGGTGAGCGCCCGGCTCGCGGTGCAGGTCACCGGGTTGCGCAAGTCATTCGGCGACAAGGTCGTCCTCGACGGCATCGATCTCGCGATTGCCGAGGGGACGGTGTTCGCGCTGCTCGGCCCCAACGGCGCCGGTAAGACGACAACCGTGCAGATCCTCTCAACGCTCCTGCGCGCCGACGCCGGCGATATCAAGGTCGCGGGCTTCGACGTCAATCGCGAGCCGCAGGGAGTCCGCGAAGCGATCGGCGTCACCGGGCAGTTCTCAGCGGTGGACTACCTCCTGAGCGGGAGGGAGAACCTGCTCCTCATGGCTGATCTCCATCACCTCGGCCGACGCGCCGGTCGAGTCCGTGTCGACGAATTGCTGGCGCGGTTCGACCTGGTCGATGCGGCCGGGCAGATGGTCATGAAGTACTCGGGGGGCATGCACCGCCGCCTTGACCTGGCGATGACGCTCATCGGCGACCCGCGGATCATCTTTCTCGACGAGCCGACCACCGGTCTCGATCCGCGCAGCCGCCACACCATGTGGCAGATCACTCGTGAGCTTGCAGCAACCGGAGTCACCGTCCTGCTCACCACGCAGAACCTCGACGAGGCGGATGAGCTCGCCGGCCGGATCGCGGTGCTGGACGAGGGCCGCATCGTGGCCGAGGGCACGCCCGATGAGCTCAAGCGCCGCGTCCCGGGTGGTCGCGTCCGGCTCCACTTCCGCGAGCCGGCCGCGATGACCGAGGCTGCGCGCGTTCTGGGCCGGGATGCAGACAACCCCGAGGCGCTCATCCTCGACGTCCCCACCGATGGCACGCCGCAATCGCTCAGGAACCTTCTCGACCGGCTCGATGAGAAGGTGCTGCACGTCGAGACCGTGACCGTGCAGACGCCCGACCTCGACGACGTGTTCTTCGCGCTGACCGGCACACCGCATCACACACTGGAGGCTTCAGCATGAGCACGTCGACGTACGCGCTCCACGACTCCGCGACCATGCTCCGGCGCGATTTGCGCCACTCGCTTCGCTATCCGATGATGGCCATCGGTGGCCTGCTGGTCCCCGTCTTTCTGCTCTTACTGTTTGTGGGCGTGTTCGGCAGCACATTGCGTGCGGGCCTCGGGGCGGCAGCACCCGCGGGCGGTGACTACATCGACTACCTCACCCCCGGAATCCTCGTGATCACCGCCGGTGCAAGTGCCGCCGCCACCGCGATCAATGTGTGCATCGACATGAATGAAGGGATCGTGGCGCGCTTCCGCACCATGGCCATCACGCGCACATCGGTGCTCATCGGACAGGTGCTCGGAAGCCTGACACGCACCCTGATCAGTGGCGTGCTGGTCATCGCTGTCGCAGTCGGGCTCGGTTTCCGCTCGAACGCTAGCCCGGTGGAATGGCTCGCCGTTGCCGGACTCTTCACAGGATTGACCCTCGCACTCACCTGGCTCGCGATCGGCTTCGGCCTGACTGCCAAGACTCCCGCCGGCGCGAACAGCCTGTCGCTGATTCCGCAGTTCCTACCGTTCATCAGCAGCGCATTCGTGCCCACCGCGTCGATGCCCGCCGGCGTGCGCTGGTTCGCGGAGAATCAGCCCTTCACACCGATCATCAACACGCTTCGAGGGCTGTTGACCGGAACCTCGATCGGCAACGCATGGATCGTGGCAGTCACCTGGTGTGTCGTGCTCATGGCAACCGGTTTCGTGTGGTCGCGTGCGCGGTACGACCGGTATGAGAAGCGTTAGTCCGCCGGCGACCAGGCTTATCACCGCCGCGAGGCAGCGACGTCACCTCGGGTGAGGGTGACCCTGGGGTCGATGACCCCGTAGAGGGCGTCCACCACGATATTGGCGACAACGATGAACGCCGACGTGGCGAGGACGACTCCTTGTACAACCGGCCGATCCTGGCTGAAGACCGCTTGCACGACCGTCCGTCCCAACCCAGGAAGGTCGAAGACGACCTCGGTGATGATCGCCCCGCCGAGCACCGCGGCGAGGTCGATCCCGAACTGGGTCATGATCGGCGAAATCGCGGCGTGCAGCGCGTGCCGGTAGACCACTCGCCGCTCTGAAAGGCCCCTGGCGCGTGCCGCCGTGATGTACTCCTCTCCGAGCACGTCCCGCAATGAACTTCGCCAGAGCCGGACGTAGGTTGCCGACGACACGAAGGCCAGGGTGATCCAGGGCAGGACCAGGCCGTGCGCCCACTCGAGGGGATTCACCTGAAATGGCGTCCAACTGGCGCCCGGGCGTGGGAAGAGGTCGAGCCCCGGGATCAGGACGCCACTGAACACGTAGAAGAGTGCGATGCCGAGGAGGAAGGTGGGGACGGAGAGCCCGGCGAGGATGAACACGGTCGCAGTCCGCGCCCCCACGCTCGTTGACCGTCGAGCCGCGATACTCCCGACGAGCAGGCCGACTCCCAGCCAGATGATCCCTGCCGGGATCGCGAGCGACAGATCGACCGGCAGAGCCCGGAAGATGATGCTTGTCACCGACTGACCGCTGACGTACGAGTACCCGAGGTTGCCGTGGAAGATACGGCCGAAGTAGTCGAGGTACTGCTGCCACAGTGGGAGGTTGAGGCCCAGCGCCTCGCGGATTCTCTGAAGCACCTGCACTGGACAGCCCGGCCTGCACAGCTCCGCGGCGGGGTCGCCCGGTGCAACGAAATACGCGACGAAGACGAGCGACCAGATCACCCAGAGGGTGATGACGCCCTGGAACGTGCGGCGGATCAGGTACGAGGCCACCGTCTCATGAAGCTTTGCAGGCGCGTGTCGGGTGGTCCCAGGGGATGGAGTCGAACCATCGGTACACGGTTTTACAGACCGCTGCCTTGACCACTTGGCTACCCTGGGTCAGCCGCTCACCGCGCGCGTTCGATCGCGGCAACGGGTAAGGATACGGGCGGGCTACACCCTCAGCGACGTGTCACCGGGAGCATCGCTCGGAGGTCCGGCTCCTTCAGATACCGGGTGACGACCGCGAGCGCCTCATCGGGACCACCGGCGAGGGAATCGGCGAACCACCCTCCGTCGTAGGGGGCGTTGACCGCCAGCAGGAGATCCCGGGCGGGCTGGTGCCGTGGCGGTGGCACATCGGGGACCAACTTGTACGCCAGGATCACCCGATTGCCCGCCCTGGCGATGCCGACCGAGTCGATGACATCCCACCGCGTGAGGCTGCTGTACGGATACTGGCGCTGGACGAGGCCGTCGCGGGTCAACTCGAGGGCCGGGCGGAGAATCACCGCCGTGGTCACCAGGCCGATGACCGGGGCGGCGATGATGAACCACCCGATGGTGGCGCCGATGAGCAGGCAGATGACGCCGGCGATCTCGGTGACCGCGAGCAGCGGGAGCACGAGCGCGACCGGCCTCCGAGCGCGAAACACGATCCTTCCGCGTCGAATCGTCAGCGACGCAGGGAGCTCTGCGGAGCCGGGTGTCTCGGCCATCGGATCGATCGTAGCCGTGCCTGCCATCCTTCCTGAGTGCCTGCGCTGCTGCCTCCCGGGATGCTCCTCGACATCGGCTCGGTCCTGGGCGGCCTCGGGTTGGCCGTGGTCGCGTTCCTGGTGGTGATCCTCGTCTGCGTGGTGATCCTTCGGCTGCTCGCCGTCATCCTCCCTTCCTACGAGGAGCGCGACGCCGCGGCCCTCGCGGCGCCGGAGGGCCCGGCGACCGCCCCGGAGGCCGAACCGGCGACCGAGGCGCCGGCGCCCGACGCGTCCGAGCTCGACACCCAGCGGGCAGGCACCGCCGACGAACCGGCTGGGTGACGGCAGGGGCTTGCGCTCGGAGCCCTGACCCGTCTAACATTCATAAGCGATCCTTTATGAAAGATTCCTTTATGGGTTCCGACGCCCCGTCGCGGCCGCCGCGCCGAGCCCTCCCGGGCAGCATCGCCATCGGCGCCAGTGACCTGTCGGTGCATTTCGAGGGCCTTGCCAACCCCACGAGGCTGCTCATCGTCGAGCGGCTCGCCGCTACCTCGGAGATGCGTGTCTCCGAGCTCGCGGAATTCTGTCAGGTGAGCCAGCCGCGCATGAGCTGGCACCTGCGCATCCTCCGCAAGGCGGAGGTGATCCGGACGCGTCGCGAAGGCCGTGAGGTGTTCTGCCGCCTCGATCGCGACGCCATTGCCAACCACTTCAAAAGCTTCTCTCGGCTGATCTCCTCAACAGGGGCGCCCGCCGAGATCGCATCACCAACACCGATACACGAGGGCGCGTCGTGAGCAACAAGGTAAGAGTCGCGATCATCGGCGTGGGCAACTGCGCCTCGTCGTTTGTCCAGGGACTCGAGTACTACAAGAACGCTGATCCGAACGACACCGTGCCTGGTCTCATGCACGTGGACCTCGGGGGCTATCACATCTCCGACATCGAGATCTCCGCAGCGTTCGACATCGACAGGGAGAAGGTCGGCAAGGATGTTTCCGAAGCGATCTTCAGCGGGCTGAACAACACCGTGAAGTTCAGCGATGTTTCGCGGCTGGACATTCCCGTGCAGCGAGGCATGACCCACGACGGGCTCGGCAAGTACCTCTCCGAAGTGATCACCAAGGCGCCCGGCTCCACGGTGGATATCGCGCAGGTGTTGAAGGACACTGGTACCGACGTGGTGGTGAACTACCTGCCGGTCGGCAGTGAGGCCGCAACCCGTTGGTACACCGAGCAGATCCTCGAGGCGCCGTGCGCGATGGTGAACTGCATGCCGGTCTTCATCGCCCGCGAGGACTACTGGCAGGCGCGCTTCCGCAAGGCCGGCGTCCCGATCATCGGTGACGACATCAAGTCGCAGGTCGGCGCCACGATCGTGCATCGCGTCCTGACGCATCTGTTCCGCGAGCGCGGGGTTGAGCTGGAGAACACCTACCAGCTGAACTTCGGTGGTAACACCGACTTCCTCAATATGCTCGAGCGCGAGCGGTTGATGAGCAAGAAGATCAGCAAGACCAACAGCGTGCAGTCGCAGCTGGCGACGCCCATGGCCAAGGAGCACATCCACATCGGCCCGTCGGACTACGTGCCCTGGCTCAACGACCGCAAGTGGGCGTTCATCCGCCTCGAGGGCAAGTCTTTCGGCGACGTGCCGCTCAATGTCGAGCTGAAGCTCGAGGTCCACGACTCGCCGAACAGCGCGGGCATCGTCATCGATGCGGTGCGCTGCTGCAAGCTCGGCCTCGATCGCGGCCTCAGTGGCACGCTCGAAGGGCCCGCCTCGTACTTCATGAAGTCACCGCCGCGCCAGGTCTCGGACGATGAGGCGCACCGTGCGACTGAGGAATTCATCGCCGGCGTTGAGGTCAGCGGAGCGCGGCGCAATGGCCGCGTCGCCGAGGTCCTCGCCGACGCAGCGGAGGCGGAACCCGCCACACCCGCGACGAATTAGCCACCGACCAACCGGGGAGAGCCGACAGCGTTGACGCAGGCCGGCGATGTGGCGGCGAGACCGCGCGCACTTGAGCGTGCTGCGCGGGATCCGATGCTGCCGTATTACGCCTACCGCGGCGCCGAGGCATTGGTCGGTGCGCTCCCCCAGTCGGTGTCGTACTGGCTCGGCGACCGTGCAGCCGACGCGCTGCTTGCCACAGTGCCGGACCGGTTCGACGGTCTCCGCGACAACCTCCGCCACGTCATACCCAGCATCGGCGACAAGGCGCTCAAGCGCCTGGTTCGGCGCAACCTGCGGAACCTCACCCATTGCTGGGTGGACGTGATGGAGATGTCGTCGCGTCGCACCGACCTGCCGTCGCGGATCGACATGACCGACCTGTATCACTTCGAGGAGGCGATCGCGCGAGGGAACGGCGTGGTCGTCGCATCGATGCACTTCGGATCCTGGGAGGTCGGCCTGGCGGGGTGGAACAAGATGGGTGGCAAGATGGCGCTGCTCGCGGAGGTCCTCCGGCCGAAGGAACTCTTCGACCGGGTGATCGGGGCGCGCCGCGCCCAGGGCGTCCACATCATTCCGATCGACACCCAGGCGATGCGCGAGGGCGATCCCCAGGCCGCCCGGCGCCTCGGCGCTGCGTCGATGCGCGAGGTTTTCAAAGTCCTCCGGTCCGGCGGTGTCGTGGCCATGGCGCTCGACCGCGATCTCATCGGGAACGGCGAGCCGCTTGAGTTCTTCGGCCAGCCGGCACCGATCCCGATCGGGTCCGTGGAGATCGCCATCCGTGCCGGTGCCGCGATCGTCCCGATCCTGCTCTTCCGCGAGCGCTATCGCGTGCGGGCTGTGGTGCACCCGGAGATCCGGTATTCGCCGGATGCGCCCAGGGACGCCGAGGTGCGCAAGACTGCGCAGATGCTGCTCGGCATCTTCGAAGAGGCCATCCGCTTGCACCCCGAGCAGTGGCACGTTCTTGACCCCATCTGGCCGGCGACCGCGCCGCAATGAAGATCTGCCTCGTCTCCCCCTACGACTTCATGCACCCCGGGGGGGTCACCGAGCATGTCCGCCACCTTTCCGCAAAGCTCCGGGCTCGCGGCCACGACGTGACCGTGCTCGCGCCGTCCAGCCGCGTCGGCGACGACCACGGCATCCCCGGGTACGTGCGCATCGGCCGTAGCGTGCCGGTCCGGACCAACGGCTCCGTGGCGCGCATCGCGCTGTCGTTCCACCTCGTTCGCCGGGTGCGCGCGCTGCTCGACGAGAACCACTTCGACGTTGTGCACTATCACGAGCCGCTCGTGCCCTCGCTGCCGATCACGGTGCTGCGGTTTCACAGCGGCGCGAATGTCGGCACCTTCCACGCGATGGCTCGGCGCAACCTCGGCTACTACTACGGCAGGCCGTTCCTCAAACGCTATTTCAACCGGCTTCACGTTCACGTGGCGGTGAGCGTGCCGGCGCGTGACTTCATCGCACGGTACTTCGAAGGCGAGTACCGGGTCGTCCCCAACGGCATCGACTGCTCGCGATTCAACCCGAATCATCCACAGCTCGAGGAGCTGCGCACGCCTCGCAAGGCCACGATTCTGTTCGTCGGCCGGCTCGAATCACGCAAAGGCTTGCCGACCTTGCTCGAGGCGTACGGTCAGCTCCGCCGCCTTCGCGATGACGCGCGCCTCGTCGTGGTGGGCGATGGGCCGATGCGCTGGGGATACGAGAGCCAGGTCGCGGCGATGGGCATCCCCGACGTCGAGTTCGCCGGCCGGGTCTCCTCCGAGTTGCTGCCGAGGTACTACGCGTCGTCCGACATCTTCTGCGCCCCGGCGACGGGCGGCGAGAGCTTCGGCATCGTGCTGCTCGAAGCGATGGCCAGCGGAGTGCCGGTGATCGCATCGTCGATCCCGGGCTTCAGCAGCGTGATCGCTCATGACGTCGACGGCGTGCTGGTTCCCCCGCGCCATCCCAAGGAGTGGGCGGCCGCACTTGGCGCGCTGATCGACAACCCGTCACGACGCGCGGCGATGAGCGAGCGCGGACTCGCCAAAGCGCAGCTGTACGACTGGGAACACGTAGTCGACGAGGTTCTCGACGTGTATCGCGTGGCACGCGAACGTGCCGGGGCGAGCACGGTGGTATCCGGTGTTCACGTCCAGGCTCCAGGACTGGGTTAGGTCCGGCGCGCGGCGCGTCGTCCCTGCTCTTCGTGCACTGCACCTGACACCGAACATCCTGACCATGCTCGGGCTCTGCATCTGCGCCGGCTCCGCGGTCCTGATCGCACTCGGCTTTCTCCTGCCCGGTGGTCTCCTGCTGCTGATCTCGAGCGGATTCGACATCCTTGACGGCGCCCTCGCCCGTGTGAGCGGACGCGAGCAGCGCTACGGAGCGTTCCTCGACTCCACCGTGGACCGCTACGCCGAGGCGATGACCTCGATCGCGCTCCTTTACTACTTCATCTTTCACGGCCACCACACGCTCGAGCCGATGCTCGTCGTCTTCGCTCTCACCGGTTCGTTGCTGGTGTCGTACGTGCGTGCGCGTGCCCAGTCGCTCGGCTTCAACGGTGACGGTGGTCTGCTCGCCCGCCCCGAGCGGGTCGTGATCACGGTCATCGGTCTCGTGATCGCGCCGCTGCTGATCTGGGCGCTCTGGATCCTCGCCATCCTCACCAACGTCACCGCCGTGCAGCGGATCTGGGTGGTCTGGCAGCAGGCGCGGCGCAGCGCCGCCGAGAGCCGCAGCGCGACCGGAGTACCCACGGGCTAAGCCGCTCACGGGAGCGCCAGGTCCAGGCGTGGGTCCTCGGCGATCCCGTCGCGCCGTATCTCGAAATGCAGATGGGGTCCGGTCGCGTTCCCGGTTGACCCCACTGTCCCGATGACCTCTCCACCGAGCGCGAGGTCGCCACTCGCGACCAGCACGGTGTCGAGATGGCCGTAGAGGCTGCTCAGACCGCCGCCGTGATCGATGATCACGTGCAGGCCGTAGCCGGTGGCGGATACGACGACCGTGGCGATGCCGGGCAGCGTTGCCATCACCGGAGTCCCGCGCGCCGCCGCGAGGTCGATGCCCGAATGCCAGTGTCCGCCCGGACAGGCGAGGTCGATCGGTTCGAACGCGAAGGCGGTGCATCCGAATCCCTGTGAGATCCACGAGTGGGTGAGCGGCTTCACGAAGGTCGCAGCCGATGGATTGTTGGCGACCGCGCCACTCGCGACCGCGGTGCCGCCGCAGAGTCCGACGGCGACGAGCGCGGTGACGGCCGCGAATGCGCGGATCACAGCGCGGTTCGGTGGCGCACCACGTGGTGTGCCGGCGCCAGGGCTTTGTGCATCGACCGCTGGACATGTCGCATCGCCGTATGCGCATGGGTCTCGACGTGCGCGGCCGCATGGAGTGTCCCCGGAACCTTGAGAACGATCCAGAGAATCGCAAGCGCGAACAGACTCTCGGCGATGCTGCTCCCGGCACCGAATCCGACGGCCATCGCGACCCGCAGGATAATCAGCTGGACCGCCTGCATGAACACCGCGACCATGAAGAGGCGCAGCCACGTCATCGCATACCGCCGCGTGTCGGGCAGCACCGAGCACAGCGCGGCCAGGGGTGCGAGCACGATGAGGATGTCGAGCATCGCGGTGCGGATGACATACGAGAGGACGAGGATCACCACCGCCACGACCACACCGAGCGCGAAGACCGCGTGGAACAGGTCCTGCGAGCCCTGGATGATCGAGACCGTGGCCGGGCTCATCGACCCTGACCACGGGAGGGTGTCGATGGTCAGTGATCCGCCGAGCGACTGCACCACACCGCCGATCGCGTTGTTCAGGTCCACCGCCATTTGGATGAAGTAGATCGACCCGTGCACCATCACGATCGCCGCCATGACACGCGGGATCGCGAGGTGGAGCGCGTAACGCGCATGGCTGGTGTGCTCGAAGATGCTCCGCAGCGATGTGTAGAGGATGACGCCGCCGACGAGCACGTCGGCGACCAGCGCCATGGAGCCGTTCAGGTGCGCGATCGCCGGGTTCGACGTCAGCGGCCGGATGCCAAATGCCGTCGGATCGGCGGTCGTGAACAGGTAGCGACTCAGCTCGGAGTTGAGGTCAGCACGAGCGGTCGCGATGAAGTGCGAGAGCACGCCGGTCAACAGCTGGAGGATCGTGCCGAGGGGATCGCGGATCCCCTGGACGATGCCCGGAAGCACTTGCATGCGGCGGGCTCAGTGAATCGTCGCTGGGACGCTGGCGATCAGCGCGTGAGTCAGCGTGCCGGCAACCTCGACACCGATGGTGCCAAAGACGATTCGGCCGATCCACTTCTTCGCCTGGGCGACGCTCGCCGGATCGACGGCCACGATCTTGTACATGAATGCGACCAGGAACGCGAGCGCACCGACGCTCGCGAGGAGACCTTGCGCGATAAGGATCCAGTTGTCGATGAGCGACTTGAGTTGAACCACGACGGGCGACCTCCAATAGACGCGCTTCGAAATCGGTCGCCCCTCCGGCCGTTCCGGGCGAGCACCCGGACAGCCAGCAGACTATACGGATTTGTGTATGTCTGTCAAGGGCGACCGCGCACCAACAACTTCGGCAAGAGCAGCTCCCATGACGCTCGGGTGTCACTCCTCGACGGACCGCCAGTCGTCGGCCGTGATGGCGAAACGCTCGTGATCGCGCCATGCCCCATCGACGTGGAGGTACCGAGGCGAGAACCCCTCATGCCGGAACCCGATTCTGCGGACCAGGGCCAGGGAAGCCGTGTTGTTGGGTTGGACATTGGCTTCCACCCGGTGAAGCCCTTCATGGCTGAACGCATAGCGAATGGAGAGTTCGAGCGCCTCGCGAGTGAGTCCCTGGCCGGCGGTGGCCGCATTGGCGTAGAAGCCGCAGTAGCAGCTCTGGAAACCGCCGCGGGCAATCTGGCTCAGGTTCACGATCGCGACCAGCGTGTTGTCGGCGGCGCGCCAGCCGGCGAGCGATACGAAGTCGCCCACCGCGCCCCGTTCCATCAGCGCGCGGAATCCAGCTTGATCGGCAGGCGGGCTGGTCCAGGGATGGTGCAATGAGCGGCTCGCCGCGACCATCGTCAGATAGGCCTGCTCGTCTTCCAAACGCAGCTTGCGGAGCACCACGCGTTGGCTGCGCTCGAGGATAGGGCCGACTGTGTCTGGTGGCGCACTCACCTGAGAATCGTGGCATCTGCGGTCGTGGGCGCCGACGCCACAGTCGATAACCGCCAACCCGATCAGGGAAAGAGGCGTCTCCGTCAGGCGATAGACTTGCCAGCCGTCAGCTCTCCTGGAGGCTCATGAAACTCGCCGAGTTCGCTCGCCAGCCGCTGCTCTTCGGGCCGTCTCCCGTGCATCGCCTCGATCGGCTCAGCGAGCGGCTGGGCGGCGCCGACGTGTGGGCAAAACGCGAGGACTGCAATAGTGGCCTCGCGTTCGGGGGCAACAAAACCAGGAAGCTCGAGTACCTGGTTGCCGACGCCCTGGCGCAGGGCTGCGACACGTTGGTTTCCATCGGTGGCGTCCAGTCCAACCACACCCGTCAGGTCGCGGCGGCCGCCGCACGAATGGGCATGCGCTGCGTCCTCGTCCAGGAGAGCTGGGTGGACTGGCCCGATCCTGTCTATGACAAGGTTGGCAATATCCTGCTCTCCCGCATCCTCGGTGCGGACATCAGGATGATTCATGAGGGATTCGGGATCGGTTTCAAGTCGAGCTGGGAGCAGGCACTTGACGACGTGAGAGCTGCGGGTGGTACACCGTATCCGATTCCCGCGGGCGCGTCCGATCACCCGTTGGGCGGCCTGGGATTTGCCCGCTGGGCGCAGGAAGTCGAGGAGCAGGAGCGAGCGCTCGGCATCTTCTTCGATACGGTCATCGTCTGCTCGGTCACAGGGAGCACACAGGCGGGGATGGTCGCCGGCTTCGCAGCCCAGGATCGACCCCGCCGGGTCATCGGGATTGACGCCTCGGCGAAACCCGACGAGACCCTCGACCAGGTGACGCGGATCGCTCGACAGACGGCCTCGCTGATCGAGATCGGTCGTGACCTGCACAGCGACGAGATCATCCTCGACGCTCGCTACCACGCCGGAACATACGGCATCGCGGACCAGCGAACTGTCGAAGCCATCGAGCTCGGTGCGCGGCTTGAGGGGATGATCACCGACCCTGTGTATGAGGGCAAATCGCTTGCGGGGATGATCGACATGATCACCAGCAAGGAGATAGAGCCCGCGTCACGAGTCCTGTACGCGCATCTCGGTGGGCAGCCGGCGCTCAACGGTTACAGCTCGCTGTTCTCCTGACTCACGAAACTGCCGGGTCGACCAGATGGACAGGCACCGGGGGCGCCGCTCCCCGACGCATCAATGCTTGTACTAATCTCAACACCACCTGACCAACATCGTTGAGGAGAAGGCCGTGGCCGGAGAGAAGTCCCGCGGAGCCCCGAAGCGTCAGGGCAAGAAGCCCAAGGCCGCTGCCATCGCCAAGGCAGCGAAGAAGGCCGCTGCCCAGACTGCAGCCCAGTCGCCCGCCGAGCGCTGACCAGCACCAAGCGGTCTCGCCGAGCCTAACTGGCTTCGGCGGCCATCGAGCGCTTGCGGAGCTTGTTGCGCTCATCCGCGTTGAGGACTCGCTTGCGCATCCTGATGCCCACGGGGGTGACCTCGACGAGCTCGTCGTCGATGATGAAATCGAGGCACTCCTCGAGCGACATCTTCCGCGGCGGGACCAGGCGGATCGTCATGTCCTCCGTGGAGGACCGGATGTTGGTCTTCTGCTTTTGCTTGGTCACGTTGAGGTGGATATCACCGGGCCGGCGGTTGAGCCCGACGATCATGCCCTCATAGACCGGCGTCCCCGGCGCGATCAGCGGCTGACCCCGCTCCTGCAGGGTTACCAGCCCGTACGCGACGGCGACTCCCGGCTGGCTTGCGGTGAGCACACCGCTCCGCGTCGTCGTCGGCAGCGCCCAGGTGCGTTCCCACCCGAGCAGCCGTGTCGCCATGACGCCGGTGCCGCGCGTGAGGGTGAGGATCTGGCTCCGCAACCCGATGAGCGCACGCGTTGGCGCGTGGTACGTCAGACGCACCCCGCCACCGGCGTCGGTACGCATCGCGGTCATCTTTGCCCCGCGAGTGCCGAGCGCGTCGGTGATAGCGCCGACAACATCCGCCGAGCAGTCGATGACGCAATCCTCGACGGGTTCCACGCGCTCGCCGTCGATCTCTTTCGTGATGACTGCGGGACGTGAGACCTCGAACTCGTAGCCCTCACGGCGCATGGTCTCGATGAGGATCGCGAGGTGCAGCTCGCCGCGTCCGCTCACGTCGAAGATGTCGGCGGTCGGCCCGTCCTCGACACGCAACGCGACATTGGTGAGCAGCTCACGCTCGAGACGGGCCCGCAGCTGTCGCGACGTGCTGCTGACGGTGGCCTCGCGTCCCGCGAGCGGCGACTGGTTGACCGAGAACTGCATGCGCAGCGTCGGCTCGCCGATCTCCAGGCGGGGCAGCGCCTCAGGGTGCTCGGCGTCGGCGATGGTGTCGCCGATGGCGACCTCCGCGAGTCCCGATAGATAGACGATCTCGCCGGCGGTCGCGGAGTCAACTGGGAACCGTTGCAGCGCCTCGACGGTGAGGACCGTCGCGATTCGCTCGATCTTGCCGGCGCCCGACGCGGTGCAGCACACCACGCTCTGGCCCTGGTGGACGGTGCCCCGCTGAATCCGCCCAAGGGCCAGCCGGCCGCTCCAGTTGTCGTGATCGAGGTTGCTCACCAGCATCTGCAACGGGCCATCAGGGTCCGCGAGCGGTGGGGGAACGTTCAAGAGGATGGCGTCGAGCAGTGGCTCGAGCGTTGTGCCCGGATGGGTGAGGTCGGCAGTCGCCGTGCCCTCGCGCGCGTTGGTGTAGAGAACCGGCGCATCCAGCTGCCAGGACTCCTTGGCGAGCTCGAGGAGCAGGTCATGGGTTGCCTCGACCGTCTCGGCGGGCTGGGCGTTGGTGCGGTCGATCTTGTTGACGACGATGATCGGCTGCAAGCCGAGGGCCATGGCCTGACGGAGCACGACCCGCGTCTGCGGCATCGGGCCCTCCGCGGCGTCGACGAGCAACAGGCACCCGTCCGCCATCCCGAGAACGCGCTCGACCTCGCCCCCGAAGTCCGCGTGTCCAGGGGTATCGATGATGTTGAGCTTGACACCGTTGTAGCGAACCGACGTGGTCTTGGCGAGGATCGTGATCCCCTTCTCGCGCTCGAGATCGTTGGAATCCATGATCAATTCGCCGACCTGCTCGTGGGCCGCGAAGACGCGCGATTGCTTCAGCAGCGCATCCACGAGCGTGGTCTTGCCGTGGTCGACGTGCGCGATGATCGCGACGTTGCGGAGGTCGGCCCGCCGCTTTTCGCCCGGCTTGAGAGGAGGTGGCACCTCTCGATTCTGACCGCCCGGCGTTCATCGGCCGCCCGTAACCCATTTCAAGAACTGCTGAATGTGGGACGCGAGGGCGCTTTCGAGCTCCTGCAGCAAGGAGAACTGACCCTTCGCGGTGGCCGCGGTGTTGTCGTTCAGCTGCTTGAAGAGCCCTGAGATCGGCGCCGTGAGACCCCCGAGCGGTCCCGCGTTGGCGACCGGCGAGGCGCTGGCGAGTGGCATGGCCGGCCCAGCCCCCGGGGTCGCCGTCGCAACCGCTGGAGGAGCCCAGCCGATGTACCGACCAGGCGCCGGCGCCTGTTGCGCCGCCGCATGAACGGCGAAGACCGCCACGCCGGCGACCGCAACCACCCCGACGACCGCGCGGAAACGGTGAATACCAAGCATGGGCAACCTCCAGAGGTCCGGCTGTGTCGGTCGCCCCACCGGCCGCGCCGGCTGATGCCGGCTTCGGAATTATACAGATCTGTGTATATCCCAAGCAGCGCCGACACCCGCGTCAGGGTGCGAGCCGCGGCATCGCACGGACTGTCTGTCGGTGACCGCAGCCTTATATTCGTCGCGTGAACGCAGCCAGGACCGTCCTGCTCTACGCCGTCGCGGCGATCGTCGGCATCCTCCTCGGGCTGGCGACAGCGCAGGCCACGGTCTCGTGTGCGGGCTCGTGCAACGCACAATCGATTTTCCCGGCATGGCAGAGCGGACTGATTGGCCTGGCATGCGCCGCGGTGGTGGTCATCGCATGCGCTCTCATCGACGAGGAGTTCGTTCCGGTCACGCGCCAGTGGCTCCGTGCGGCCCGGCGACGCTTCTCCGGCGACGGTCGCAAACGACACGCCGGATAGCTCCTGCCTACGATCCCCACCGTCATAGCCTGCGGCGGTGGCGAGGCTGGGCTCACGCTCGGGCCCCGATCCAGCTCCGGCGGTGTCACCGGTCGACGGCCGTCCGCACTGCTGAAGAGCGAAGGTGAGACGATTCAAGAGTGGCTGACCCTGTTTCGCTGATCCTCCCGGCGATGGGTGAGTCCGTGTCCGAGGGGATTGTCTCCCGCTGGCTCAAGGCCGTCGGGGACAGCGTCGACGAAGGCGAGCCCCTGGTTGAGGTGACCACCGACAAGGTCGACGTCGAGGTCCCGGCACCCGCAACCGGACGGCTCACCGAGATCGTCGCCGCCGAGGGCGAGACCGTCGCGGTCGGTGCGACCCTCGCGGTGATTGCCCCGGGACCTCCTGCCGCTCCCGCAGAGAGACCAGCGCCTGAGCCAGTGATAGCGGAAGCCGACACCGACGCCGACGCCGACGCCGAAACGACGTCACCTCCACCCGGAGCCCTCGAGCCGACCGGCTCGGCTCCGGTGATAGCGGAAGCCGACGCCGACGCCGACGCCGACGCCGAAACGACGTCGCCTCCACCCGCAGCCCCCGAGCCGGCAGGCTCGGAAGCCGCCGCAGACGGCGGTGCACCTGCCGGTCCGGATGCGGCGCCGGCACCAGCGCCGCCACCGCCGCCTCTGACTGCACCCAGCGCGCTCTCATTCAATGCCAACGGCTCGGACATCGACGCTTCGCCTCTGGCACGGCGCGCCGCCGCGAAAAACGGCATCGACCTGCACTCGGTGCAGGGTTCGGGTCCGGGCGGCGTTGTGACCAAGGGTGACGTGCTCGCATCCAAGGCCGGCCCCGCCCCACGACGCGACACGACCATCCGCGTCGCCGCGGGCGAGCACGCCGAGCCGATCAAGGGGCCGGCGGCAGCGCTGGTCGACTACATGGAGCGAAGCCGGGACATCCCCACGGCGACCTCGTTCCGCACCGTCAGCGTCGACGTCCTCGACAGCCGCCGGCGCCAGTTGAACAGCGTGCTCGCCGCGGGTGGCAACGCGGGCAAGGTGTCCTTCACCCATCTCATCGGGTACGCGATCGCCCAGGCCGCCGCTGCGAGCCCGGCGATGACGACGCATTTCGCGCGCACCGACGATGGCAAGCCGGCTCGCGTCCCCGGGCCCGCCCACCTGGGGCTGGCCGTGGACAGCGTCCGCAAGGACGGGACGCGTTCGCTCGTCGTCCCGGTGATTCGGAACGCTGCGGACGTGCCCTTCAGCGAGTTCCGAGACGAGTACGAGCGCCTCATCGAACGCGCGCGCACCAACGCGCTCTCTGCCGACGAGCTCCAGGGCGCGACACTGACGCTGACCAATCCGGGTGGCATCGGCACCGTCGCGTCCGTCCCACGGCTGATGCCCGGTCAGGGAACCATCGTCGCGGTCGGCGCCATCGGCTATCCGGCGGAGTGGCACGGCGTTCCTGAAGCCACCATCCGTGACCTCGGCGTCGGCAAGGTCATGACCATGACCAGCACCTACGACCACCGGGTCATCCAGGGGGCGGAGTCCGGAGAGTTCCTCGGACGCATCGAATCGCTGCTCGAAGGAGCAGATGGCTTCTACGACGGAGTTTTTGCCAGCCTTGGCCTGATCATGCCTCCTATGGAACAAGCCCCGGCTCGCATCACAGCGACGTCCTCGCCCGCACCACCGTCGGTGGGCCAGGGAACACCGGATCGCGTTTTGCTCGGGGCGATGCAGGCGGCGACATCGCTCATCAAGGCGCATCGCACCCATGGCCATCTCGGCGCGCACCTGGATCCGCTGGGATCGCCGCCGATCGGTGACCCCGCGATGGACCCGGCGACGTACGGCTTGACCGAGGAGTTGATGGAGCAGATCCCCGCGGACCTGCTGCGCGTCTACGTCCCGGGCCACAACCTCGCCGAGGTGCTGCCGAATCTCCGGCGCGTGTACTGCAGCACGATCGCGTTCGAGATCGAGCACATCTCGAGCCACGAGCAGCGCGTGTGGTTGCGCGAGCACATCGAGGCAGGCAAGTACCGCCCCGCGCTCACCGTGGAGGACCGGCTCCGGCTGCTCGAACGGCTCACCAAGGTCGATGCGATGGAGCGCTACCAGCGCGCCGCGTTCCTCGGGCAGAAGACGTTCTCCATCGAAGGGCTCGACGCACTCGTGCCGATGCTCGAGACCCTGATGACGATGGTTGCGGACGACGGCATCGGTGAGGCAGTGCTGGGCATGTCACATCGCGGCCGGCTCGCAGTGGTGGCGCACGTCGCCAACCGCTCGTACGAGTCGATCCTCAACGCCTTCGAGCTCGCGTCGGCGCGGCGGCAGATCGCTCGGTTCGATTCGACCGGGGATGTGAAGTACCACGTCGGCGCAACCGGCACCTATCACACCGAAAACGGCAAGGTGATCCTCGTCCGCCTCCTGCCAAACCCGAGCCACCTGGAGGCGATCGACCCCGTGGTCGAGGGATGGTGCCGGGCGGCCCAGACCCAGCGTCGCGCGACGACGCTGCACCTCGACCCGATGGCGGCGCTCCCGGTGCTGATCCACGGGGATGCCGCATTTGCCGGACAGGGAATCGTCCAGGAGGTGCTCAACCTGCAAGCGCTTCCCGGCTACACCACCGGTGGGACGGTGCATTTCATCGCCGACAACCAGGTCGGCTTCACCACGGACCCCCAGGAGGGGCGGTCGACCCGCTACGCGTCGGACCTTGCCAAGGGTTTCGACATCCCCATCGTTCATGTCAATGCCGACGATGTCGAGGCGTGCCTGGCCGCGGTCACGTTCGCGTACGACTACCGCCGCGCGTATCGCCGCGACGTCATGGTGCATCTGATCGGCTACCGGCGTTTCGGCCACAACGAGGCCGACGAGCCGGCGTACACGCAGCCACTCATGTACAAGAAGATCCGCCAGCACCCCACCGTCCGCGAGATCTTCGCTGCGCAACTGGTCGCGGACGGTTTGATCAGGCCGGAACAGGTCGAGGAACAGGCCAAGGCGATGTACACACGCATCGCCGACGCACACAAGCGCGTCAAGGAAAACCTGGCGGCAGAGCTCGACGACCTCACTCACGAGCAGGTGGTCGAGGAACCAGACGATCCGATGCTGCGCACGGCGGTTTCCGGCCGCCAGCTCGCTGGTCTCAACGAGCAGCTTCTCACCTTTCCCAAGCACTTCACGCCGAACACCAAGCTCATGCGCCAGATGGAGCGGCGCAGGTCCGCGCTGCTCGAGGGCGCGATCGACTGGGGCACCGCCGAAGCGCTCGCCTTCGCATCGCTCGTCACGCAGGGCCACCCCATCCGGCTCACCGGCCAGGACACGGTGCGCGGCACCTTCAGCCATCGTCACCTCGCTTTTCACGACGAGATCAGTGGCGAGGTGTACATCCCGATGCAGCACCTCACCGATGCGCAGGCAACCTTCGAGGTGCTCAACAGTCCGCTCAGCGAGGTCGGGTGTCTCGGATTCGAGTACGGCTACAGCGCGGCGGACCCCGAGACGCTGGTCATCTGGGAGGCGCAGTACGGCGACTTCTTCAACAACGCCGAGATGATCGTCGACCAGTTCGTCTCTTCTGCGCGCGCCAAGTGGGGGCAGCACTCACGGCTGACCATGCTCCTGCCCCACGGCTACGAGGGCAGCGGGCCGGAGCATTCCAGCGCACGCATCGAGCGCTTCCTGCAACTCTGCGCCAACGATAACATGCGCCTGGCCAACTGCACGACACCTGCTCAGTACTTCCATCTGCTGCGCAGCCAGGGTCTCCTCGGTGATCCGCGTCCGCTCATCGTCTTCACGCCGAAGAGCCTGCTGCGCCTCAGGGAATCGACCTCCAAGCTCGCCGACCTCAGCTCGGGGAGATTCCAGCCGGTCATCGACGATCCGACCGGACCCGAACGTCGCGAGGAGGTGCGCACCCTGCTCCTCTGCTCGGGCCGGATGTACTACGAGCTCAGCCTCGCCCCGCAACGCGAGGAGGCGACCGACATCGCCATCGCCCGCGTCGAGCAACTCTATCCGCTGCCCATCGACTCGATCCTCGACCTGGTTGCGTCATATCCCAAGCTCGAGCGGTTGTACTGGGTGCAGGAGGAACCGCAGAACATGGGCGCGTGGGGGAGCCTCGAGCGAGCGGTCGGCCTGGCGCGCCCCAAGGACCTCCAGTGGGATTACATCGGCAGGTCTCGCCGCGCCAGCCCGTCGGAAGGCTACACGGGCTCGCACCAGCTCGAGCAGGAACGAATCGTCACCGAAGCATTCGCAACGTCGCGGCGCGGTCGCCAACAGTCCGCTGACCGGTCCGCCGCAGCCGTTCCCGCCACCACGCGCACCTCGGCATGACCGAGCGCGTCGTGGTGCTCGGCGGCGGTCCCGCCGGCGATGTCGCCGCGCTTCGCGCCGCCCAGCTCGGCGCCGAGGTAACCATCATCGAACGCGCCGAGCTGGGTGGGACCTGCTTGAACTGGGGATGCATCCCCACCAAGTCGCTCCTCGCCGGCGCTGATCTGTTGCGCAAGATCCGCGACGCCGCCTCTTTCGGCATCCGCGTCCCCGAGCCCGAGGTCGACTTCCCGCGCATGATGGAGCGCAAGGAAGAGGTCGTCCTCTCCATGCGCAGAGGCGTCGAGGCGGCGTGCAAGCGCAAGGGGGTGAAGGTCGTTCGAGCCCAGGGCGTTGTCGAAGGCGACGCGGTCGTCGCCGGCGACGAACGCCATGAGTTCGATCACCTCATCGTCTGCGTCGGCACCGAGGCGTCCGGGCTCCCGGGCATCGACATGGAACATCCGCGGGTCGTGACCTCCGACGGGATCCTCCGTCTGGAGCGCATCCCGGATCACATGCTGGTGATCGGCGGCGGCGTCGTCGGCTGCGAGTTCGCGAGCCTGTTCGCCGCGCTCGGATCGCGCATCACCGTCGTCGAACTGCTCCCCCAGGTTCTGGCCGGCGTGGACGCTCGCATCGTCCAGCAGTGGCGTCGCATCGTCGAAAAACAGGGGATCACTTTTCTCCCCGGACGTCGCGTCGCATCGGTCGACTACGGCGCGGACACGGTGCAGGCTCACCTCGACGATGGGACGGCCATCGATGCGGATCTGCTGCTGGTCTCGGTCGGGCGTCGTTCACAGACGCGCGGGATCGGACTCGAGGATGCCGGCGTCGCCATCAACGACCGGGATCACATCGAGGTTGACGAATTCCTGCGCACCGCCAACCCGAAGATCTGGGCCGCAGGCGACTGCATCGGCGGCCTGCAACTGGCTCACCTTGGCAGCGCGGAGGGCGGGCGCGCCGCCGAGAACGCCCTCGGTCACGATGTCATGCCGATGGACCGCACAGTCGTGCCATCCTGCATCTACACGCATCCCGAAATTGCCATGGTTGGCTTAAACCCAGAAGCGGCGAAGGCCGCCGGTATCGAGCTGAAGCTCGGCCAAGCGCGCTACCTCGGCAACGGCAAGGCGCTCGGCGAGGGAGAGCCCGACGGCCTCGCTCAGCTCTATGCCGACGCGGCGACGGACCGGCTGCTTGGCGCCACCGTCATGGGTGTCCACGCGGTCGAGATCATCCACGAGGTCGGCGTCGCCATCAGCGACGGCCTCTCGATGGACGATCTGGGCTCGATCATCCACGCGCACCCGACGGTAAGTGAGCTGATGATGGACGCTGCCGAGCAGGCAGAAGGCGTCGCTCCTTACCTCAGCTAAACACCCTGCGACGCGGAGCGGGAGGGGTCACCCGCGCCACGGCGAATTTGGCAGCGCCCGAGAGAGTGCGACAATCTGCTTGCGCGAACGAGGGCGCTGACAAGCTGAGCAGTGGCGTGGGTGACCCCTCCCTCTCCGCGTCACAGGGCGTTCAGCTGAGGTAGGGAGCGACCCCCTCGCCCTGCTCGGCGGCGTCCATCATCAGTTCGCTCACCGTTGGGTGCGCGTGGATTATCGAGCCCAGGTCGTCCATGGTGAGTCCATCGCTGATCGC
>CABEDX010000045.1_pt1 | contig 39900 bp, 35 predicted proteins | sample 3132991 | NCBI WGS metagenome assembly CABEDX01 (sample SAMEA5534332, study PRJEB31848) | metagenome | biome: tundra; feature: field; material: soil | place: USA | collected 2013-05 | depth 0.15 m
CCGCAACAGCGTCCCCAGCCATGGCCCGCCAGCCTCGACCGCTCGCGCCGAACACGCGGCTGCCCAGGCCGAGAAGGATCGCCGCCTCGCCGACCGCGATCGTCGCATCAGCGACCTCGAAGCCGGCTCGCCGGACGCGCAGGACGTCGCGGGCAGGCGCCGCCGCTGGTTCTTCAGCCGCTAGCGAGCGGTCGAGGCTGGCGGGCCATGGCTGGGGACGCTGTTGCGGAGGTCAAGTCGCGGCTTGACCTCGTTGAGGTCATCGGGGGCTACGTCACCCTGCATCGAGCGGGCCGGGAGCTGACCGGGCTCTGCCCGTTCCACGCCGAGAAGACCCCGTCATTCGCCGTGAATCCCGAACGTCAGGTGTGGTTCTGCCATGGCTGCGGGAAGGGCGGCGACCTCTTCCATTTCATCCAGCAGATCGAGCGAATCGACTTCCGCGAGGCGCTGGAGATGCTCGCCGACCGTGCCGGCGTCGAGCTGGAGAGCGGGCCGCGGTCGGACCGCGGCGCTGGGCGGAAGCGCAGACGGTCGATCGAGCTCAACGGCAAGGCGCAGGCGTACTACCAGCACGTGCTCTGGGCGACCGACGCGGGCGAACGCGGGCGAGCCCTGCTCATCGATCGCCGGATCGACGAGGCCCTGGCGCGTCGATTCGGCGTCGGGTTCGCCCCCGCGGGCGGGGCCGGCGAGGATGCGTTGACCCGGTACCTCACCGGCAAGGCGGGTGCCGGCGTGGATGAGGTGGTCGAAGCCGGTCTCGCCCACCCCCCCGGGCGAGGCAGGACCCGTGATCGCTTCCGGGATCGCCTCGTGTTTCCGATCCGCGACGACCGTGGCGAGGTGCTCGGTTTCGGCGCGCGAGCCCTCGGCGATGCCAGGCCGAAATACCTGAACAGCCCGGACTCCGCCGCGTATCACAAGTCGTCGGCGATCTTCGGCATCGACCTCGCCAGGACGGCGATCGTGGCGAAGCACGCAGCGGTGATCGTGGAGGGGTATTTCGACGTCATCGCCGCCCACGCGGCAGGTGTGGAGCACACCGTCGCCAGCAGCGGCACCGCCCTCACCCGCGAGCAGGTGCACAGCCTTGGGCGGCTCGCCGAGACGCTCATCCTCTGCTTCGACGGCGACGAGGCCGGCCGGGTCGCGGCCACTCGAGCTGTTGATGTCATCGCCGTCGAGGGCGTCCAGGCCCGGATCTGCCGGCTCCCCGCGGCCTTCAAGGACCCAGACGAGCTGGTCCGCAGCGACCCTGCCGCGTTCGCCCAGGCGATCGAGGAGGCGCCCCCCGCGTGGCAGGTGCTCCTCGACGCGGCGCTGGGCGCCGGCGAGGGCGGCAGCGTCGACGCAAGGCGGGCGGGGGCGGAACGTGCGGTCTCAGTGCTTGCCCGCATCCCCGAGGCGACGACACGCGAGCTGTACCTGCAGCAGGCGGCCCGGCGCCTGGACATCGGAGCGCGATCGCTGAGCACCGATCTGGCCCATTCGATGCGTGATGGAACCCGCCGGCCCGGGAGGATCGTGGTTGCCGCCCCTGCGGAGACCACGCCGGACACCGCGGAGGAATCGGAGCCGGTCGAGGCGGACGAGCCGATGCCGCCCTGGGAGGCGCAGCTGGCGCGTGTGGTGCTGATCCGGCCCGAGATGGCGGCAGCGCTGCGAGCGGAGAGCGGGCTTGGGCCTGACGAGTTCACCAATCCGACCGCCAGACGTATCTACGACGCAGCGTCGAGCGACCCCGGAGGTTTTACCCTGCGACGCCTCAGCGGGGGAGACCAGCGCCGTGCGGCCGGCCTGCTCGTTCGTGAGGTGCCCGAATTCGCCGACGAGGCCGAGCCACAGGCGATCAAGCAACTGATGGCCGACTGTGTCCGCCTCATCCACGAGGAGAGCGTGCGGCGGGCCCTGGTGAGCATCTCGACCGAGATGCACCGTGCGAGAGACGAGGGTCGCACCGAGGACGCCGACGCGCTCGCAGCCAAGCTGAGCCGCCTCGCGGCCGATGCGCCCCATCTGCGTCGCACCCTGGCGGTCCGCTGACCGGGCTCTTTGCGCGCGAGCGGCCGCGCATGTTTGATCCGGGGGTTCCCGAGCCACCATCTTGCTCGTGCCCGCGTGGATCCTTTCACTGTCCGATCGCCCGAATTGGAACACGCAGACGGCTTCCACAATTATTGTGAGTACTGTCGTTGTACCGATCGTCCGGCGGACCTCGCAAAGCGGGCGTCAGCCTGCGCCGCATGAGACTGAGTTGAGATGACCACAGCCACCAGCACCGCCCGATCCAGAGCAGCCACCCTGCCGCCGCCTTCCGGCGCTGATTTGCTGGTCTCCGCCGCCGAGGCGCTGATCATCAAGGGCAAGGACCACGGGTACCTCACTCCCGATGACATTCTCGCCGCCTTTCCGGAGATCGATGTCGAGCCGGATCATCTGGAGCGGATCTTCCACGTCTTCCGCGAGATGGGAATCGAGGTCAGCGATGGGGACAAGGACTTCGAGACGGTCGACGAGATCGACGAGGAGCTCATCGCCAAAGCCGAGGCGATCGATTCCGTCTCCCTCGACGACCCGGTCCGCATGTACCTCAAGGAGATCGGCCGTGTCGCACTCCTCAAGGCCGAGCAGGAGGTCCATTACGCAAAGCTGATCGAGCAGGGTGACGAAGAGGCGAAGAACCAGCTCACCGAAGCGAACCTGCGTCTTGTGGTCAGCATTGCCAAGAAGTACATCGGCCGCGGCATGTCCTTCCTCGACCTGATCCAGGAAGGCAACATGGGGCTGATTCGCGCCGTCGAGAAGTTCGACTACCACAAGGGCTACAAGTTCTCGACGTATGCGACCTGGTGGATCCGTCAGGCGATCACGCGTGCGATCGCCGACCAGGCACGGACGATCCGCATCCCGGTCCACATGGTCGAGACCATCAACAAGCTCGTCCGGGTTTCGCGGCGGCTGCTTCAGGAGTTGGGCCGCGAGCCCAACGACGAGGAGATCGCCGAGGAGATGGGGATCACGCCGGAGAAGGTTCGCGAGATCACCAAGGTTTCGCAGGACCCGGTCTCGCTGGAGACACCGATCGGCGAGGAAGAGGATTCGCACCTCGGGGACTTTGTCGAGGACAAAGAGGCGACGGCGCCGTCCGACGCTGCATCGCTGACCATGCTGCGCACCGAGGTCGAGGACATTCTCGACACGCTCACGCCGCGTGAACGTCGCGTGCTCCAACTCCGATTCGGCCTCATCGACGGCCATCAGCGCACCCTCGAAGAGGTGGGCAAGCGTTTCGGCGTCACCCGCGAACGCATCCGCCAGATCGAGGCGAAAGCACTGCGCAAGCTGCGCCATCCGTCGCGGTCCAAGAAGCTCAAGGACTACCTCGAGTAGACGGAGCGGTTCGGTCGCCGCTGGTGACGAATCGTGTTCCTGAGGGCACGGTGCGTCACGGCAGGTAGACTTGAGTCATGATCCGGGTTAGCTCAGCGGTAGAGCAGGCGGCTGTTAACCGCAAGGCCACTGGTTCGAATCCAGTACCCGGAGCGTCGACGTCCCACTAGCAGCACGCGGCATCGCCCGAGGCGGAGCCGTACACGAGGAACACGGGATGACCGAGACCGCATCGCGGCCGGGCACCACGCCCGCTGCCACGACCCTGACCGCGCCCGACACGGAGGGCGTTGCCCTGACCGATTCGACTCCGACACCCCCGACCTGGGCGTGGCCCCTGTCGGTACCGACGTCGCATCCGCCCGACAGCGAGGTGGAGCACGGCGCCGGCGATGAGGAGCGCGACATCGGCGGGAGCCCAACCCCTCCGCCGGTCGAAGCGCTCGAGCCGGATCCCACCGAGGTCACGGTGGTCGCGGCGATCACCACGCCCGAGAAGGCGCTTCCCAAGGTCAGTTCATTCGGGCCGCCAGGAAAGCGGCGTTCGACCATGGCGATCGTCCTGCTCTCGATCGTCACGCTCGGCGTGTACAGCCTCATCTGGCACCACCGCATCAACCGCGAGGTCGGCAACTTCGATCCCCGCATGCACGTGATCCCGGGACGTTCGACGCTCGCGGTCGCAATCCCATGGGCGCTCGGCTGGCTGGTGAGCATCGCCGGTGCGGCCCGCATCGTGCTTGCGGTCGCCAACGTCACGCTGCCGTTCGACCCGCATTTCACCGTCCTGCAGGCCTACGGGCTGCTCGGCGGATTCGCGGTGATTCCGTACCTCGAGTTGCTCCTGCCCTTCAGCGCGATCGCGATGGTGATGACCCTGGAGCGCGTGCGCATCGTGGAGGATCGGATGCTGCGCACCACCGACGTGCAGCTGCGCCCGACACGCGCAATCTTCTGGATGCTGCTGCCGATTGCCGGCGGCTTGATTCTCATGGCAATCATCCAGCGACGTCTCAACCGCGCCTGGGAGGACGACATGGCGGCGGCACCACCGGTGCGCCCGACAGTGCGGGTGGCTCCGAGCTGACCGTCTCCGCCGTCGCCCCGCCCACTCTGGTGTGCCGGTTGCGACGGGCTGCACTAGACTAACCGGTCGCGGTGGCTGTTTCGATCGCCTGTATTTCCGGCAAGGGCGGGGTGGGGAAAACGACCACCTGCGCTTCCCTGGCGGCTGTGTTCGCCGAGCGTGGACGGCGCGTGCTTGCCGTCGACATGGATCCGCAGTCCAACCTCACGTCCGGCCTCGGGTTCAACCCGTACTCGCTCACGCACACCGTGGCCGACGCGATTCTCGAGCCCGACCAGTCCGTCGACGAGCTCATCGTCCGGACCAAATGGCCGGGGCTGCACCTGCTGCCCGCCAATCCCGACCTGAGCGCTGTCGAGGCCGGCCTGCCGACCACGCTCGATGCCGAGACGCGCCTTCGTCGCGCGCTGGATCGCGATTGCCGGGACTACGACTTCATCCTCTTCGACACCCCACCGAGCTTTGCGTTCCACACCATCAGCGTGCTCGCGGCCACCGATTACGTCCTCATCCCGATGCAGATGTCGGGCTATGCGGTGAAGGGGCTCAAGGAGACGCTGCGTTCCGTGCACCACGTGCGTCAGGAGTTGAACCCGGACCTGCGCGTGCTCGGGTTGCTGCCGACCTTCGTGGTGATGCGCACGCGCTTCTCTCGCGACCTGCTCGAGGGATTGCGCGCGATTCCGAACCTTCGCGTCTTCAACACGGTCATCAAGGTGACCGTGCGCCTGCAGGAGTCGGCGCTCGCGGGCGAACCGGTGACCGTGATGGCGCCATCGTCGGAGGCGGCCGCGGCGTATCGCTCGTTCGCCGACGAGGTGCTGGCCGCGCTCATCGCCGAGGGTGAGCGAGGTGTCTGAGGTCCGCTCAACGCGTCGCCGTCGAAGCGTCGCGGTCGCTCCAGCCCTGCTCGACCCGGCAGAGCTGCCGGAGGATGCACCTGGACGCGTGAAACTGATCACCGTCGAAGCGCCTGCCGACATCGTCGACGCCCCGGCAGCTCTGCCGCCGACGATCGCGCGCTCCCCCTCGCTGCTGGCGGCGGGCGGCGGATGGATCCCCGTGGCCGTCGCCGGGGTGGTGATCGTGGTCATCTTCATCGTGGGGATGCTGCTGACCCATTCCTGACCAGGCGTCGACAGTTACACAGCTTTGTGATACTCTCGGGAGGTGCAGACCGAACCCGAGCGCGCAGCTGGTGAGGCGGAACTCCTGGCCCGCGCGCTCGGCGGTTCGTGCCCCGCGGCCGACCTGAGCGCCGTGGCCAACCGCGTCGCGAGCATCCCCTGGTGGGAGCGTCGGGCGCTCGATGCGGCAGGTCTGACGCGCGAGCACGGGGTGCCGCGCGAACGGGCGGAGCGGCTCGCCGCGATGTGGGAGCTCGCCGAGCGCTGGACCGACGACGACCGCCCGGCCATCGGGTCACCGCGCGACGCGCTGCTCATGCTCGACGGGCTGCGCAACGCGCGGCGTGAGCAGGTGGTCGTGCTCCTCCTCGACGCACGTCACCGGCCCATCAAGCTCGAGACGGTCGCGGTCGGCACCATCAACGCGTCGCGGCTTCAGCCCCGCGACGTCTTCGGCCCGGCGCTGCGGAGCGACGCGGTTGCGGTCATCATCGGCCACAACCATCCGAGTGGCGACCCGGCGCCGAGCCGCGCGGATCGAGTGGTCACTGCCGCACTCCGGAGTGCCGGTTCGCTGCTCGGCGTGCCGGTGCTCGATCACCTGATCGTCGCCCGGCGCGGCCATCACTCGTTCAGAGAGACCGAGAGTTGGGACGAGGCCGCCTGAGCGTCAGCCGAACGCGTTCTCGCCGGTCAGCTCCTTCCCGATGATGAGCGTGTGCACCTCCTCGGTGCCCTCGTAGGTCAGCACCGATTCGAGGTTGGCCATGTGCCGCGACACCGGGTACTCGAGGGTGATGCCATTGGCCCCGAGGATGGTGCGTGCGCTGCGCGCGATGTCGAGCGCGGCGCGCACGTTGGCCCGCTTGGCGATCGAGACCTGCACCGGGTGCAGCCGGCCCTCGTCCTTGAGTGTTCCAAGGCGGTGGGCGAGCAGGCGGCCCTGAACGATCGAGGTCGCCATGTTGGCGAGCTTCTGCTGGGTGAGCTGCATCGCGCCGATCGGTTTGCCGAATGCGCGTCGAGTCTTGCTGTATTCGAGCGCCGACTCGAAGCAGGCTCGTGCGGCGCCCATCGCTCCCCAACCTATTCCAAAGCGAGCCTCGTTGAGGCATGACAGGGGTCCGCGCATCCCGGTGACGCCGGGAAGGACGGCGCTCTCGGGGAGGCGCACCGAGTCGAACGACAGCTCGGAGGTCACCGACGCGCGGAGCGACAGCTTGTTGTGCACATCCGACGTGGTGAAGCCGCGCGTCCCTCGCTCGACGAGGAATCCGCGAACACCCGCGTCGGTCGTCGCCCACACCACGGCGATATCGGCCATCGAGCCGTTGGTGATCCACATCTTGGTGCCGTCGAGAATCCAGTCAGCGCCGTCGCGTCGCGCGGACGTGCGCATCGACGAGGGATCCGACCCCGCGTCGGGCTCGGTGAGACCGAAGCAACCGATCGCGCCTCCTGCAGCCATCTCGGGAAGCCAGCGAGCCTTCTGCTCCTCGCTGCCGAACTTCCAGATCGGGAACATGGCGAGCGAGCCCTGCACCGAGACAAACGAGCGCAACCCGCTGTCACCGGCCTCGAGCTCCTCCGACGCGACCCCGTAGGCGATCGCCGACGTGCCGGCGCATCCGTAGCCCTGCAGGTGCATGCCCAGAAGTCCGAGGGCGGCGACCTCCGGAATCAGCTCACGCGGGAAGGTGCCGGCCTCGAAGTGTTCGGGGATGACCGGCAGCGCGCGCTCGCGCACGAAGGCGCGCACGGTGTCGCGGATGAGTCGCTCGTCGTCGCCGAGGAGGTCGTCGACGGCGAAGAGATCGGACGGGGCCAGGGCGCGGGTTCGCGGAGCGCGCTCGGTGACGGCCATGCGCTCAGAGTACCCGGTTGACTACGCGGCGACCGTCATGCCGGCGTCGACCAGCTGGCGGCGCAGCACCTCGCCATTCGCGAAGCCGACGTTGATGTCGGTCACCTGGCCCGACGAGTCGAGCACGATCGTGGTCGGGAGGGACATGACCCGGTAGCGACGCGCCAGCTCGGGCTCGACCGCGATGTCGATCTCGCGGATCGCAATGCCGGGGTCGATCCCGGCAGCGAGAGCGCGCAGCGCCGGCCGCTGCGCGGTGTGGCAGATCGTGCATGACTCGCCGGTGAAGTACAGGATCGACGGCAGCTCACCGCCGCGGCCGGCTGTCTCGACGACACTGCCGACAAGCTCGCGCTGACCGCCCTGCTGGAGGCGGAGCAGCAGCGCCCCCCCGCCGATTGCGGCGATCGCGATCAGCGGTGCGAGCAGGAGGATCATCGCGCCGGTTGGCGTGAGAGGGGCAGCAGCCCGGCCCGCACCAGCTGGGCATACATGATGCAGCCGACGCAGATGTTGAATGCGAAGTTGAGGAACGCGAGCGCAGCCACGATCCATGCGAGCACCCAGGCAACCAGCAGGATGCCGGTGATGACGAACACGCTCGCCGCCGCAAGGAACACCCCGCCGAGCAGCTGCGCGAACCGATGCGGCGCCGGGTCCTCCTGGACGACGCGCGGCTTCACGATGCCTGCCGGCTTGAGCCAGCGCAGGTAGAGGAGGCGGGGCACGTTGAGTGACGGGGACGCCACGGCCGCCAGCATCATCACGGCGAGCACAGGCAGCACCCAGGCGATCGGGTGATACGCCAGGCCCACGACATAGGCCACCACGATGACGCTCATCAGGATCGCCTGGTTGACCTTGAGAACGCTGCGGTCGAAGGGAACGACTGCCATGACCGTGAAATCATACCCCGTAGGTCAGGTATTACACGGGGCGCCCCGCCGCGGGCGCGAAGTGCCAGAGTCGCGTCGCTCGGCCTGGAATTGATGGAGGTGTTCGTGACCCCGGAAGGCTCCGCCCGGTTCGGCCTCGGCGACGTCCGCGTCGGCGCCGCCTACGAGCTCGCTCGCGGCGATGAGCGCCATCGCATCGCGGAGCTGAAGCGATCCCGGCGGATTCACCTCGGCGACACGCTCGCACTGGTCTTCGAGAACCGCGAGACGATCCGCGCCACCCTCGAGGAGGCGCTGCGCACCGAACGCATCGACGACCCGGATCGCGTCGCGGGCGAACTTGCCGCCTTCAACGCGGTCGTGCCCGAACCCGGTCAGCTCGTCGCGCTCCTCTTCCTCGAGGTGGCCGACCCGGCCGACCTCGCCATTGCGGCGGCGCAACTCGAGGGCATCGAGCAGGCCGTGTTCATCGAGGTTGGTGGGACACGCGTCCGCGGTGTCCCGGAGGCGGCGTCACCGCCCGGCGAGAGCACCCCGGCTCACCTCCTGCGCTTCAACCTCGAACCGGATCAGCGCGCCGCCATCCTCGCCGGATCGGCGATTGTCGTCGGGACCGACCATCGCAATCTCACCGTGCAGATCCAGCTCGACGAGGAACAGCGCGCGAGCGTCGCCGCAGACCTCTGAGTCCACCGGGGCATCAGGTGCGGCTGAGCCTGCTCCGGAGCGCGACCTCCTGGTACACCTCGGCGGTCAGGGCAGCCGTGCGGGCCCACGTGTACCCAGACGCCCGGTCCACCCCAGCATGGCGCATCCGAGCAGCGCGGACCGGTTCGGCGAGTACCGATTCGATCGCGGCGGCGAGGACCTCGGGGTCCCCGGGAGGGACCAGGACCGCGACGTCGAGGGTCAGCCGGGGAAGGTTCCCGACTGCGGTGGCCACGAGCGGTGCCGCCGAAGCCATCGCCTCCAGCGCCGTCAACCCGAAGCCCTCGTGCGTCGACGGCAGGACCACCACCGCGGCCTGCCGGTACAGCGAGGCGAGATCGGTGTCGTCGACCTGCCCGCACAACACGATGCGCACGTGCCTCCGCCACGCGTCGGCGGCCAGCCGATCTGCCTCGGGCCCGAGGGCGCCGACCAGCGCCAGGGGCGGGCCACCGGGCAGCTGCTCCATGGCTTCGAGCAGCGTATCGAGGCCCTTGCGCGGATCGCGCGAACGCAGGCTTCCCACCCAGAGCACGTAGGGCTCCTCGAGCCCGAGGGCTTCGGCGGTCCGGGCATCGCGCAGCTTCGGCCGGGACGAGAACACCGGCCCCACCCCGAGGGGCACCACGTGGATGCGTGCCGGGTCGAGACGGAGCGCGTCGATCGCTTCCTGCCTGGTGGACTCGCTCACCGCAATGATCCCGGCACAGGCGCGGATGACCGGCGCCAGCAGCGCTCCGTAGAGCCGATGGGCAGAGTCCCCTCGCCACATCTCGACGTCGTGCAGGGTCACGACCTGACGGGAGGTTGGAAAGCCGACGACGGGTTCGCCGCCGAGCCCGTGGACCAGGTGCGGGTGCCAGGTCATCGCGTCGGAGAGAACCTGCGGTTGGGCACGGAGGAAGCGCGCCGGCCGTGCCTCGCTCCACGGGGGTGAGGTCGGGATCGACGGCGTGACCTCGATGCCCGGCACGTCCCGCAACGCCTCGATCATCTGGTTCGCATAGCGTCCGATCCCGGCGTCGCGACGCCCGTCCGCAAGACAGCTCGCTTCGAGCATGACGCGAAGCGGTCTCTGCATCGAGGCTTTGTAGCAGGCTCGGTCCCCGGCACCGCTGGCACAATGGGATTTGATGTCGAACTCGCGTTCCCTCATGCCGTTCACCGCTCTTGTCGGTCAGGAGGCGATGAAGACCGCGCTGGTCCTCAACGCCATCAATCCCGGTATCGGTGGTGTGCTCATCCGCGGGCAGCGGGGAACCGCCAAGTCGACAGCGGTGCGAGCCCTTGCCCGGCTCCTCCCCGAGATCGATGTCATCGTCGGGTGCCGCTACCGATGCGACCCGAAGTCCCCGGCGGCCTGGTGTGACGACTGCCGCGCCCGTGCCGATGCCGGGACCCCGATCGTCGTGGAACGCCGCCGGATGCGAGTCGTGGAGCTGCCCGTCAACGCGTCCGAGGACCGCGTCGTCGGCACCATCGACACCGAGGCGGCGATCAAGTTCGGCGAACGTCGCTTCGAGCCCGGGCTCCTCGCCGATGCCAACCGGGGAATCCTCTACGTGGACGAGGTGAACCTCCTCGATGACCACATCGTCGACGTCCTCCTCGACGCGGCGGCCATGGGCTGGAACGTCGTCGAACGCGAGGGCATCTCGTTCTCGCATCCGTCGCGATTCATCCTCGTCGGCACCATGAACCCGGAGGAGGGTGACCTCCGTCCCCAGCTCCTCGATCGATTCGGACTCTGCGTCGACATCACCGGGCTCCGCGACCTCGATGAGCGGGTGCGGATCATGGAGCGCGACTCGCAGCGGAGCCAGGACGGCGCCGGCCTCGACCGCCAGTTCCTCGATCGCGAGGACCACCTCAAGGCGGTCATCCAGGAGGCGCAGCATCTGCTGCCGCGCGTGCAGATCACGCCGACCATCGGGTGGTTCATCGCGCTCGTGTGCATCGACGCCGGCGCGCTCGGGCACCGCGCCGACATCGTGGTGAGCAGCGCGGCCCGGACGGTGCGGGCCTGGGACGAGGCGGAGAGGGTCGTGCGCGCACGGGCCGTGGGAGCGGCTGCCGAAGCCGACGAACGCCTCGTCGTCACCACCGCCGACGCCACCACGGCTGCCGAGCTCGCTCTTGCCCACCGCAGGAGAAACCGGCAGGACGGGGTCTCCCAGCCTGCCGGTGCTGCGGCCGAGCGCGCCAAGGAGCGCTTCGAGGAGATCGCCCAGGAGGCCGAGGCGGCGGTGGTGTCCGAGCAGACCTCCGAATCGGGCGACCAGCCACCGGACGACTCTGGAAGTGGTGAGGAGGGTGAGAGCCCTGGCCAGGTGCAGGGCAGCGAGCAGGCCACCCAGGCGGTGACCCGTCGAAGCGCGGAGCAGCTCTTCGAGGGCGAGATCTTCCCGGTGCGCAAGATCGCGCTGCCCCGCGATCGCCGGAGCCGGTCGACGACCGGCAAGCGAAGCTCCTCGAAGAGCAGCGACAAGCGCGGCCGCTACGTCCGGGCGACGCAGACCGAGAAGACCACCGACATCGCGTTCGACGCCACCATGCGGGCAGCGGCCCCACACCAGGTCCGCCGGCGTGCCGACCAGCCCGCGGACAGGGTGGGCCCGGCGCTCCACCTCGAGCGCCAGGACCTCCGCCAGAAGGTCCGCCACCGGCGCACCGGGACCCTGATCGTCTTCGTCGTCGACGCGAGCGCATCGATGGATGCGGAACAGCGGATGCAGGCCACCAAGGGCGCCGTACTCTCCCTCCTTCGCGACGCATATCTCCGTCGCGACAAGGTGTCGCTCGTGGTCTTCTCCGGACGCGCGGCGAGGGTGGTGCTCCAACCGACGTCGTCCGTCGACCTCGCGGAACAACGCCTGCAGCGGCTCACCGTCGGCGGGACGACACCGCTGACCCATGGGCTGGTCGCGGGGTTGCGCATCGTGCGCACCGAGCGCCTGCGTGACCCGAGCGTGTATCCCCTCATGGTGCTGATCAGCGATGGACGGGGCAATATCTCGCTCTTCGGCGAGGAACCGCTCATCGAGGCGCAGCGCGTGGCCGAACAGCTCGGCGCCGACGGCGTGCACATGCTGGTCATCGACTCGGCGCGCGACCACACCACCAGACCGATGCCCCGTGTTGGGGTCCACAGCCGGCAGCCGCTCTTCGGGGGCTACGGATTCAATGCCTGCCGCGACCTTGCCGACCGCGCCGGGGGCGAATATCTCGGCCTCTACGATCTCTCCCAGGGGGCGATCGTCGAGGGCGTCGAGAAGACGCTTCGAGGTCGCATGACACAATGAATCTGATGCAGACCGGCAGAAACGTGTTCCCGTTCACCGCGATCGTGGGACAGGACCTCATGAAACAGGCGCTCATTCTCAACGCGATCAATCCCGCCATCGGCGGCGTGCTGATCCGCGGAGAGAAGGGGACCGCGAAGTCCACGGCTGTCCGCTCGCTCACGAAACTGCTGCCGGGACTTGACGTCGTGGCCGACTGCCGCTACGGCTGCCCGCCCGATGATGCCGACCTGCAGTGCTCCGAATGCACCGTGCGTGTGGAGAGCGGCGAGGCCCTGCCGCGTGGGCGCCGCCGCATGCGGGTTGTGGAATTGCCCATCAATGCGTCCGAGGATCGCGTCGTCGGTGCGATCGATATCGAGGCGGCCATCAAGCGCGGCGAGAAGGAGTTCGAGCCCGGCGTGCTCGCCGAGGCCAACCGCAACATCCTCTACGTCGACGAGGTGAATCTCCTCGATGATCACATCGTCGATGTGCTCCTCGACGCCGCGGCGATGGGGCAGAACACCGTCGAGCGCGAGGGAGTCTCGGTGTCGCATCCGTCACGCTTCATCCTCGTCGGCACTATGAATCCGGAGGAAGGTGAGCTGCGTCCGCAGTTGCTCGATCGCTTCGGGTTGTGCGTCGACGTCGAAGGCATCCGCGACGTTCGTCAGCGCGTCGAGATCGTCGAGCGACGCGAGGCCTTCGAGGAGGATCCAGCAGAGTTCGCTGCGCGTTTCGAGCCGGCCGAGCACGCGGAGGCGGATCGCATCGCCCACGCGATGTCGATGCTCTCCGATGTGGTGGTGGACCGCAACATCCTCGTGGCCATCGCCGCGCTCAGCATCGAGCTGGAGGTGGACGGGCACCGCGCCGACATCGTCATGCGCAAGGCGGCGCAGGCGCTTGCCGCACATGAGGATCGCGCCGCCGTGGGACTCGACGACGTCGAGCACGTCGCACCGATGGTGCTCGCGCATCGGGTCAAGCCCGGACTCTCGGGGAGCCGCCGCGGGCTGAGCGACCTTGCGGAGATCCTGCGCACCGCGCACGACGGCAACGGCGCGCTCCAGGACTAAGCATCTCCGTGACGCATGCGTCTTGACCGGATCCGCAACTTCAGCATCATCGCGCACATCGATCATGGCAAGTCCACCCTTGCCGATCGGTTGCTCGAGGCGACCGGGACTGTGGCGATGCGGGATATGCAGGATCAGGTGCTCGACCAGCTCGACCTCGAGCGCGAGCGCGGCATCACCATCAAGGCGCAGGCGGTGCGACTCGCGTACACCGCGACGGATGGCATCACCTACGAGCTGAACCTCATCGACACGCCGGGACACGTCGACTTCGCGTATGAGGTGTCACGGTCATTGGCGGCGTGCGAGGGCGCGTTGCTGGTCGTCGATGCGACGCAGGGCGTCGAGGCTCAGACGCTCGCCAACGTGTACCAGGCGATCGACAATCACCTCGAGGTGGTCCCGGTCATCAACAAGATCGACCTTGCCAGCGCCGACGTGGAGCTGGTGCGCCGTGAGATCGAGGAGGTGATCGGCATCCCCGCGGATGATGCCATCCTCACCAGTGCGCGCCAGGGCATCGGCATCCACGATGTCCTCGAGGCGATCGTGAAACGCGTGCCGCCGCCCAGGGGTGACCGCGACGGCTCGTTGCGGGCGCTCATCTTCGACGCCAAGTACGACGCCTACCGCGGGGTCGTTGTGTATGTGCGCATCGTCGACGGCCGCATCGCGAGCGGCATGCGCATCCGGATGATGAACAACGGGAGCGAGTTCGTCGTCGACGAGGTCGGTGTCTTCGCGCCGGCAATGACCCCGGTCGATGAGCTGCTCTGTGGTGAGGTCGGGTACTTCATCGCCTCGATCAAGAACGTTGGCGACAGCAAGGTCGGCGACACCGTGACCGACGCGGCCCATCCGACGACGCATCCGTTACCGGGATACCGGGCGGTCACGCCGATGGTCTATGCGGGCATCTTCCCCGTCGACTCGGACGACGTCACCGACCTCAAGGAGGCGCTGCAGCGCCTCAACCTCAACGACGCGTCGCTGGTTTTCGAACCGGAGTCGTCAGCCGCACTCGGATTCGGCTTTCGCTGCGGGTTCCTGGGACTCCTGCACATGGAGATCGTCCAGGAGCGCCTCGAACGCGAGTTCAACCTGTCGCTGATCACCACCGCGCCGACCGTCGAGTACCGCGTGCGCCTGCGCTCCGGCGAGGTGATGGCCATCGACAACCCGGAGATGCTGCCCGACGCCTCGATGGTCGATGCCATCGAGGAGCCGCGCACCAAGGCGACGATCATCGTGCCGAGCACGTACGTCGGCGCGATCATGGAGTTGTGCCAGGAGCGCCGGGGCGAGTTCCAGCACATGGATTACCAGCCCGGTGACCGTGTCGCGCTCACCTACGACCTCCCGCTCGGCGAGATCATCCACGACTTCTACGATCAGCTCAAATCCCGCAGTCGCGGCTACGCATCGCTCGACTACGAGATCATCGGGTTCCGCGCCGAGAACCTGGTGAAGCTCGACATCCTGGTCGGAGGGCAGCGTGTCGACGCGCTGAGCATGATCGTCCACCGCGACCGCGCCAACGCGCACGGCCGCAAGCTGGCCGAGCGTCTCCGCAAGCTCATCCCTCGTCAGCTGTTCGAGGTGCCCATACAGGCAGCGATCGGTGGCAAGATCGTCGCCCGTGAGACCGTGTCAGCGATGCGCAAGGATGTCCTTGCCAAGTGCTACGGCGGGGACATCACGCGGAAGCGCAAGCTGCTCGAGAAGCAGCGCGAGGGCAAGCGCCGCATGAAACGGGTGGGAAACGTGGAAATTCCGCAGGAGGCATTCATGGCCGTGCTCAAGATGGACGAACAGTAGGTGGACGCCTGATGCCACGGCCCAACCCGCCCCGCAAGCGCCCGCGCCGGCGTCCCGATTCCGTTGACCGGGCTGCTCGCGCCGAGGTCTCGCTGGCCAGGCAGACCGCTCAGGTCAAGGGGAAGAACGGCTCCTCGGATGGCAGGCAGTCCAGCGCGAAGCCGGCGGCGACCAAGGCGCGTCCGGCGCTCAAGGGTGCGGCGGCGCGCGCCGAGCGGCTCAAGGAACCCTACGTTCCGTGGGCGAAACGCTCCTACGCGATTCTGATGCTGCTGATCGCCGCCGGCGAGCTCATCATCGGCTCGCTCGCGTACTTCACGGTCACCGGAGCCAAGCCGAGCTTCGGGATCTTTCTGCTCGGCATCAATGCGGACAGCCTCGGACCGCTGATTGCGGTTGCAGCCGCCCTGGTCGGTGCCCAGGCGGCAAGGTACATTGCCAAGGAGTCGCGCCCCCTGCGCTTCATGGAGTCGGCGATGGCCGGCATCACCCAATATTTCATCTGGTTCGTGCTCTTCATCGGGCTCCTGTACCTGTTCGGGCTGGGGGGAAACGCATCAACGTCGAAGAGCCTCACGATCAACGAGCCGATCGAGATCGCAGGTCTGGCCTTCATCGACATCGTCAGCTTCGTGGCCGCGTATTTCCTCTATCCGCCGCTCTACAAGCGCATGCGTCTCAAGCCGCCGCCTCCGCGCACGCCGCGGCCACCGAAGGGCGAGAAAGCGACGCAAGGCGCGAAATCGATCGTCGACAAGATGGACGATGCGCAGTCACGCACTCAGCAGGCGAAAGACACGACCTCATGAGCGCCGCATTCGCCGACGTTCGCTCGCTCTACCTGCACATCCCGTTCTGCGAGCGGAAGTGCGAGTACTGCGACTTCACGAGCGTCGCGGGTGCCACCGGGTCGACGGCATACATGGACGCGCTCAACGCCGAGGTCCGCCACCTGGGCGAACGCCTCGGCCGTCTGTCCCTCGACACCGTGTTCATCGGCGGCGGGACGCCGTCACTGGTCGAGCCCGAACTGCTCGCCGGTCTGGTGGCGACGGTGCGCGACACGTTCTCCGTCGCGGCCGGCGCCGAGGTGACCATGGAGGCGAACCCGTCGAGCATCACCGCCGCCCGTGCACGGGTCTGGAAAGCGGCCGGTGTCAACCGGATCAGCATCGGGGTGCAGAGCCTCGAGGCCGACGCCCTGCGCTTTCTCGGACGGGTGCACGATGCCGGTCGTGCGCTGGCCGCCATCGCCGAGGTTCGCGACGCCGGATTCACCTCGATCAACTGCGACCTCATCTATGCGGTGCCCGGCCTCGGTGACACGCGCTGGCGGCGGACCCTCGAGCGGGTGGTGGCGGCAGGACCGACTCACATCTCGTGCTACGAGCTGACCGTCGAGCCTGGAACGCCGCTGCACACTCGCGTCCGGCGCGGGCTGGTGACACCGGTCGAGGGAGCGCGCGCCATGCGCCAGCATCGAATCGCCGTGGAGGTGCTCGGCGGCGCGGGCTACGCCCAGTACGAGGTCAGCAACTTCGCCGTCGCCGGCGAGGAGTGCCGCCACAACCTCGTGTACTGGCACAACGGCTACTACGCAGCAGCCGGCGTCGGTGCCCACGGCCACCTCCCAGCGGCCGCCGCCGCTGCGATCGGGCTCGAGGTCGAGGCCGGTGCCGTCTCGGTGCGCCACTGGCATGGTCGCGGGATCGCCGCCTACGGACGTGCCGTGCGGGCCGGGGAATTCCCCATCACCGGGTCGGAGCCCGTGGGTCCCGGGATGCGTGAGCAGGAGCGGGTGATGCTCGGACTCCGTCTTCGCGAGGGTGTTCGCCTCGACGGATCCAGCCTCGATGAGGCCCGTTCGCTGGAGGGGCTGGGGCTCCTCGCGGTCGACGGCGACCGCGTCCGCGCGACCGAACGCGGCGAGGCATTGCTCAACCAGGTCACGCTCCGGTTGGTAGGCGATCGGGCTGCCTAGCTGGTACCCTTAGCACTCAACCCTGACGAGTGCTAACGCGCCGGCGACCCGCCGCGGCCGCATCGTCGCATCTGGCCAGACGTGCAACATCCAGTCCCTCTCGATCAGCGCAAGCAACAGATCCTCAAGGCCGTCGTCGCGGACTACACCCGCACGGGGGTCCCGGTCGGATCGGCGTCGCTTGCCGTCCACCTGGCCACCTGGTCGTCGGCGACCATCCGCAACGAGCTGGCGACGCTCAGCGAGGTCGGCTACCTCATCCAGCCGCACACCTCCGCGGGCCGGATGCCCTCCGACCTCGGCTACCGGTACTACGTGGACTTCCTCATGGATGAGGAGGACGTCCCCCCGGCGGTACGCCGCCAGGTGGACCCGTTCTTCGCCGTGTTGCCGACCGGCATCGAGGACATCCTCGAGATCGCCGCGACCGCGCTGGCGCATGCCGCCGACGCGGTGAGCCTGGTCACCGCACCGCGTGCCCTCGGTGTTCGGGTGAAGCACCTCGACCTCGTCAAGCTCAGCGACCTTCAGGCGCTCCTCGTCCTCGTGCTCGAGGGCAACCTGGTGCGCCAGCAGGCCCTCAACCTGACCGCTCCGACCGACCAGGGGGTGCTCAGCGCCATCGCCACCGGCCTCAACGCCGCCGTTGTCGGCCTCAATGCCGCGGGGATGTCGAGGCTGCCCGAGGTGGTCGGGCTGCACGCTGCGCTCGAGCGCGATCTCCTGACCCAGATCATCGCTTTCATGACCGTCTGCGACGCCCAGCAGGACACGCTCATCCTCCACGACGGGGTGCGCAACCTCCTGCACCAGCCCGAGTTCGGCGACGTGGAGCTGCTCCAGCAGGTCATCGAGGTGGTGGAGGAGGAGCGAATGCTCGCCGCTCTGATCAGCGCCGCCGATCTCGATCACGGCATCCAGATCATGATCGGGCGCGAGAGCGGAATGGCCGAGCTTTCCCGGTGCTCCCTGGTCCTCACCACCTACCGCGCGGGTGCGGAACGGCGCGGCACCATCGGCGTCCTCGGCTCGACGCGCATGGCCTATGCGCAGGTCGGACCCCGGGTTCGCTACGTTGCGCAGCGGGTCGGTCGCGCCGTCGGGCGTGCTTTGAGCTGAGCGTGGGCATAGTGATCGGATGACCATGGACGAACACGACATGACGGATTCGCGCCCCGATGCGGAGGCCGAGCCGGACGGCGCCGCCACCGAGGAGCCGGACCCGCGGGACGCTCGCTACCTTCGCCTCGCCGCGGATTTCGAGAACTTCAAGCGGCGCAAGGGTCAGGAGCTGACCGACGCGCGGAGGTACGAGAGCGAGGACGCGGCGCGCGCACTGCTCCCGGTGCTCGACAATCTTCGCCGTGCGGTCGAGCACGCTGGGGAAGCGGGCGCGGAGGAATTCTTCGTGAGCGGTCTGCAGCTCGTCGTCCGCGAATTCGAGGCCGCCCTCCAGCGCATCGGCGTGGTACCCGTGGCGGCGATCGGCGAGCCCTTCGACCCGGCGATCCACGAAGCCATCGCAGCCGAGGAGGCGGACGACGTCACCGAGGACACGGTGATCGACGAGCTGGTGCCCGGCTACCGGCTCCACGATCGCCTGCTCCGGCCGGCGATCGTGCGCGTAGCGCGGCCGCGTGAGACTTCCTCGGCAAGCTGAGCGATGGCGACCGTCAAGCGCGATTACTACGAGGTCCTCGGCGTCCAGCGTGACTGCACCGGCGACCAGCTGAAGGTGGCGTACCGCAAGCTGGCCATGCAGTTCCATCCGGACCGCAACAACGGTGACAAGGGCGCGGAGGAGCGGTTCAAGGAGGTCGGCGAGGCGTACTCGGTGCTGAGCGATCCCCAGAAGCGTCAGCGCTACGACGCCTTCGGTCACGTCGCGGATGGCGCGCAGCCCGACTTCGGCAACTTCTCCTTCGACTCGGCCTTCGACCTCTTCGACATGTTCTTCGGCGGTGGCGGACGCCGCCGCGCGCACACGGGTCCACAGCGTGGCGACGACCTGCGCATGAACATCGAGATCACCTTCGAGGAGGCGGTGTTCGGTGCCAAGCGGACTGTCGAGGTGCCGCGCGCGACCCTGTGCACCGAGTGCAACGGCTCGGGCGCCAAGCCGGGCACCAGCCCGGTCCAGTGCGCGACCTGCTCAGGGAGCGGGCAGGTGCGCCGAACCATGCAGTCGATCTTCGGACAGGTTGCGAGCGTCACACCCTGCCCCATGTGTCATGGCGAGGGTCACGTGATCCAGGAACCGTGCACCGTCTGCCGCGGCCAGGGACGCATCCACGGACGGCACACCGTCGAGGTCACCATCCCCGCGGGGGTCGACGACGACGTGAACCTGCGCCTCACTGGCGAAGGCGAGCCCGGTCCGCGAGGCGGCCCCGCCGGTGACCTCTACCTCGGCTTTCGCGTCAAGCCGCATCCGAACCTCGTGCGGCGCGGCCAGGACCTGCTCTACGAGCTCCCGATCACCGTGACTCAGGCCGTGCTCGGCGACACCATCACGATCGACAACGTGGATGGCGAGCATCCCGTCGAGGTGCCGCCGGGGACGCAACCCGGGCGCCAGATAAAGATGCACGGGCTCGGTGTTCCGCACGTCCGCACCGGCCGGCGCGGCGACCTCATCTGCGTCGTGCGGGTGGTGGTGCCGAGCCACCTGTCCCACCAGGAGCGCACGCTGTACGAGCAGCTCGGCGGCCGTGGGGGCAAGCCGGCCGAGGTGAAGAAGGGCTTCTTCGACTCGCTTCGCGACGCGTTCCGAGGCTGAGGCTGGTCGCCGCCCCTAACCGGGCGGCCAGGTCATCGGGCGCCCACCGAGCAGATGGATGTGCAGGTGGTCGACCGTCTGACCCCCCGCTTTGCCGGTGTTGACGACGAGGCGGAACCCGGTCTCATCGATCCCCTCGTCCTCGGCGATCGCCTGGGCCACATGGAGCATGCGTCCCCACAGGCCGTCCTGAGACGGTGTCAGCTCGGCAACCGATTCGATGTGCTCGCGGGGAAGGATGAGAACGTGGACCGGCGCCTGCGGGTTCACGTCGCGAATCGCCAGCACCTCGTCGTCCTCGCGCACGAATGTCGCCGGAAGCTCGTGGGCCGCAATGGCGCAGAAGATGCAATCGTTCATGAGCGCAGCAGGGTACCGCGCAGGCGGTCGCCCTCGACGGCATCGGCTCGAACGAGGGTGAGCGCTCCCTGACGGATACCGGCGTTGCCCTCCACGATGACCTCGTGATAGCCGGCGGTCAGGCCGTGCGCGGTGTCCCGGTCAACCGCGTCCCAGGCGACCTCGTGCACGAGACCGCACGCGCGAGCGAGCGCACGTGCACCGGTGCGCCGGGTGGCGCGGCGCACCTCCGCGCTGCGCCGCCGGGCTGACGCATCGTCAACGCGCCCGTCGATCGCGGTCGCCGGGGTTCCGGGGCGTGGCGACCAGCGAAAGACGTGGCCCTGGAGGAATCCCACCTCATCGACCAACGACAGCGTGCAGGCGTGGTCGTCCTCGGTCTCACCGGGGAATCCCACCATGATGTCGGTGGTGAACTCGGTCGCCGGGTTCTCGTCGCGCAATGCGCGTACGACGCGCACGTACTGCGCGCGTCGATAGCCGCGATGCATCGCGCGCAGAACGTGATCGCTGCCGCTCTGGAGCGGCATGTGCCAGTGCGAGCAGAGCCTCGGGTGCGCGTTGAGCGCGATCAGCGCGTCGGTGACATCGTTTGCGTTGACGCTGCTGAGCCGGAGGCGCGCGCCGTCCCCGCATGCGTCGAGCAGCGAGCCGACCAGGGTTGCGAGGTTGGTCCCGATGTCGCGTCCATACGACCCGAGGTCGACGCCGCACAGCACGATCTCCCCATGACCCGCCTCGATTGCGGCGCGAACCCGCTCGTGCACCACGGCTGCGGGAACGCTGGTCGAGACGCCCCGCGCCTGCCAGACGATGCAGTACGTGCAGCGATGGTTGCAGCCGTCCTGCACCTTGATGAACGCGCGCGATCGCATCGCCGGCGCCTGCTGTGGCGGGCGCAGGCTGCGCGCCATGGCGAGAACGTGGTCGGCGATGCCGGCCTTGTCGGGATTGGCGAAGATCGAGTCGACGGTGGTGTACGCGCCGGGATTCGCATCGACACTGCAGCCGGTGAGCACGAGGTGTGCGCCGGGGTCGAGCCTGCGCAGCCGGCCGATGCGCTGCCGGGTGGTCGCATCCGCCTGCGCGGTGACCGTGCAGGAGTTGAGCACGCGTACGTCGGCGGTCTCGTTTTCGGGGACGACGTCGCACCCGCCGGCGGCAAGCCGGCCCGCAAGGTCCGCCATCTCGGCGAAGTTGACCTTGCATCCGAGGACGGTGAGCGCAACCCGCAGCGGGCGATCCAGCGGCGCGGTCATGCCGGCCGCGGAGCGGCCGCTGCGTCGAGGTCACCCGCGCCGGCGAGGAGCAGCGCTGTCGCGACTGCGCCGGCAAGACGGCTGGGCAGCGTGCGCGCACCGAGGTGGACGTTGGTCGCTCCGGAGTCGGTGAGGGCGCGGAGGTCGTCGGCGTCAAGCCCACCCTCAGGGCCGATGACCAGGCCGACGTCCGCGGGCGCCGGCGGCACCGCGCTCATGATCGGTACCGCGTCCTGGCTGATGACGCAGGCCAGGATGCGGGTGCCCGGAGGCAGCCCAGCGAGTGCTTCGCGCAGCGGGAGGATCGAGTGCACGCCGGGCGGCGCCGCGCGGCCGGCGAGCTGAGCTGACTCTCGTGCGATCGCTCGCCAGCGTTCGAGGCGGTGGATGACCCGCGATGCGTCGGGGCGCGACACGGACCGGTGGGTGAGCACCGGGCGAATGGTCGCCGCACCTGCCTCGGTCAGCGCCTCGACGGTCGCGTCCATTGCCTGCGCCGGCACCGCCTGGAGAACGTGCACCGCGAGGCGGGGTTCGCCATCGACGGCCCGGCTCCACACGATCGCCCCGCTGACGCGCGACGGCGTCACCTCGTCGAGCTGCAACCCGTGCTCCACCCGGCCGTCCTCGACGATCACGATGGTTTCGCCGACGAGTGCGCGAAGTGCGCGCGAGAGATGGTTTGCATCGGCGCCGGTGAGCGTGACGCGACCGCCGGCAACCTGGTCGGGTTCGACGAAGAATCGAGGCACCGCAGCCTGCATGGTGCGGCACCCGCCTCCCGCTATGGTGGTCGCGTGGGTTCCACAGACCTCACCGCACGAACAGCGCATGGCATCGCGCTGTCGGTGGTCGTCGACGGCGACGGTGAGCCACTGCTGCTCATCCCTGGGCTCGGCGCGGGCCGCTCGGCGTTCATCCCGATCCTCCCCGACCTGGCGCGGGCGCACCGTGTGATCACCTTCGACCCACGCGGCATCGGCGAGTCCGAGGGGGTGGGCAACACCACGTTGACGGCGATGGCGGCCGACGTGGTGGCCGTGCTCGACGCCGTTGACGTTGCAGCCGCGGCGGTTTTCGGCGCCTCGATGGGTGGCCTGGTCGCGCAGCACCTGGTCGTCGATCATCCGGCGCGCGTCGCCGACCTCATCCTGGCGGCAGCATCGCCGGGCGGCGACGCCGGCGTTGACCCGAGGCCCGAGGACCAGGCGGCACTGCTGGGAAAGGGAGCCAGGACGCCGGAGGAGGCCTACCGGATGGCCTGCACCGTCCTGTACTCACCGCAGTTTCAGCGCGCCCGTCCCGAGTTCATCGAGGCGCAGGTGCGCGAACGGGCGCTGCACCCGGTGCGGCCGCGCGTGTTCTCCGCACAGTTCAACGCGATGTGGCAGCCCGATGACTCGTTCAAGCGGCTGGCGTCGGTGAGCGTCCCAACGCTGATCCTGCACGGCACCGACGACGTGGTCATCCCATTCGAGAACGCGCGCATCCTCGCGCGCCAGATTCCCGGGGCGCAGCTCCGGCCGTTCGAGGGCTGCGGCCACCTCTTCTTTCACGAGCGTCCAGCCGAGACCGCTCGCGTCGTCACCGAGCACCTGCGCCGTGACGGATCGGGTGCCGCTCAGACCTCGTCGGAGGGGGAGTCGTCGTCGTCGCCGCCGAGGGAGTCGTCCGCCACCGGCTCCTGATGTCCGTTTCCGTTGGTGTGCTCGGCGACCGCCGCGCGGACCGGGACCAGCTGGGCGGGAGCGGTGGCCGTCGCCGTGGTCTCGCGAATGACCGTCACCTTGATGACCCCGGGGTACTGCATCTCGGACTCGATCTCGCGTGCGATCTCGCTGCTCAGGGGCGGCATATCGGTGTCCTTCACCTGTGACGCCTTGACGAAGACGCGGAGCTCTCGCCCGGCCTGAAGCGGAAAGGCACGGTCGACCCCGCCGTGGCGCTGCGCGATCGTCTGCAGCTGCTCGAGGCGGAGCAGATAGGTGGCCAGCGTGTCGCGTCGCGCGCCGGGACGTGAGGCCGAGATCGCATCGGCGCAGATCGTCAGCATCGCCAGGTCGGTGGACGGCTCCTCATCGAAGTGGTGGGCCTTGACCGCATGGACGATCCCCGCGTCCACCCCCAGGACCCGAAGCAACTCGCCGCCGATGATGGCGTGCACCCCTTCGACGTCATGGTCGACGGCCTTGCCGATGTCGTGCAGCATGCCGGCCTCCCGGGCGAGGTCCTGGGGTAGCCCCATCTCGGCGGCAAGGACGCCGCAGAGATGCCCGGTCTCCTCGCAGTGGAGGAGCGCGTTCTGCCCGTACGAGAAGCGGTGGTGCAGCGTGCCGACCAGCTCGGCGAGCTCGGGACGGCCCTCGATCTGCATCTGCCAGAGCGCGCGCTCGCCGATCTCGACCACGCGGCGCTGGGTGGTGCGCCGGGCCCGTTGGATCAGCGGGGGTACCTCGGTTGCCTGGATTCGCCGGTCGACCACCTCGAGGGCGGCCTGACGTGCGATCTCACGCCCGATCGGGTCCACGGTCCGGAGCGTCGCCTGCTGCTTCTCGTTATCGATGCCGAGCTCCGCACCGGTCTGCTCCGCGATCACCGTCAGCGCTGAGAGCACGCGCTCCCGGGCATGGTCGTCGAGCCCCTCGAGCGAGAGTGGCGACATCCGCGGCGCGCTGTCCACATTGGACGCGTCCTGACGCTCGACGGCCTGCACGATGAGGTCGTTGGCGCTCGTCTCGACGCGATCACCGACGATCTCCGCCACGGTCGCCTCGACGAGCGCTGCCCGCTCGGCGACCAGCTCGGACTGGACGCGCTCAAGCACCAGCACGGCGGCTGCGTCGCGGTCGAGCGCCGCCTTGGCACGGAGGGTCTCCTCGATCTGGGCGCCCTGCTCGGCAACGCGCGCGCGCCGTTCCTCGATCTCGTCCCGGCGCTTGCGATATGCGAATCGCCGGTCGTCGAAGATCTCGCGGCGCTCGCGGAGGTGCTTGTGGCGCTCGTCGATGACCGTTTCGCGACCCTCGACCGCTGCGAGGCGTTCCTTGACCTCCTCCATCGCCGCTTCGTGCGAGTGCAGTGCGGAGGTACGCGCCTCGGCGACCAGTGCCCCCGCGTACTGGCTGGCATCGGCAAGGCTCTGGCTGACCAGGGGCGCCGGTGAGGTGTCCTGGCTCCCGCGCCGTGCGTTCACGAGCGCGCCGGCTCCGACGGCGGCCAGAACCACGGCTATGACGATCAGGACGGCTGCGATGATCATGAGTGGAGAGGTGTCAGGGGACGGTCAGGCGCTGACCGCCAGGTCGAATGGGTCACTTACCTCGGCGATGAGCCGCTGGGCGAAGAGGTTGGCAGCGGGCGGCAAGGTGCGTCGCCGATCCCAGCAGAGGGCCATGGTACGCGCGATCGGTGGATCGCGAAGCGGGATCACCGCCACCCTGGTGCTCGGCACCGGAAGCGGCATCGGCATCAGCGTCGTCCCCAGGCCGGCCTCGACCAGGCCCTGGACGATCGTGAAGTCGTCGCCCTCATAGGCGACGTGGGTGGTCAGCCCCTGGGCCGCGAAGGCAGCGTCGATGACCCGCCGGAGCCCACTCCGGGATCGGGGCAGGATCAATGGCTCGCCGGCCACATCCTCCAGCGTGCAGGAGCTGCGGCCGACCAGGCGGTGGTTGACCGGGACCACCACGGCGACGCGCTCCCGAAAGAGGGGATGGATCTCGAGGTCGACCACTCCGGTCGGCGGGGGGCCCAGGATGCCGAGATCGTAGTCACCGCCGAGGACGCCGCTCATGACCTCGGCTGTGGTGCCCTCCTCGAGGGTGAAGCGGACCGCCGGGTAGCTCTCGAGGAAGCGGGCGAGGCGCTCCGGAAGCCAGCGAGCCCCGACCGTGTGCAGGAAGGCGACGCAGACCCGGCCGCTCTCCGCGGCGACGGCGCCTTCGGCCTCGGCGATGGCGTCGCGAAGGTCGTCGAGGATGCGTTCGGCACGCCCCACCAGCCGCCGTCCAGCCTGGGTGAGACGGATGTTCCGGCCGACCCGCTCGAAGAGCAGGACCCCGACTTCCTGCTCCAGCCGGGCCACCTTCCGGGACACGGTTGATTGATCAGCTTGCAGCGCTTCGGCCGCCCGGCTGAGATGTTCGACTTTGGCGACCTCGACAAAAGTGCGTAGAAGATCGGCATTGATGCGGTCCATGCATCAATCTCACCCTAAATGTGCTGTTGATGTCAATGACCCCAGCGGGTAGGCTAGACACCGTGATAAGAGAACCCGAGGTACTGGAGCGTAGTCAGGTAGTCGACCCGGGCCTTCTCATCGAGAGCGCCACTGAAGAAGTGCACGCCGCGCGTCGCAGGCACCGCCGCGAAGTCGTCGAGCGGACCCGCCTGCGCCGGCTCGTCGAGCGGGTCGACAGCGCTATCGAGCTTTGCGAGGAAACGCACCTCCAGGGCATCAAAGAGGTTCCGCCGGATGTTGCCGAGCGGGCCCAGAAGGTGTTCATCTTCGCTCGCGGTGCGGTCCGCAAGACCGGCGACGTCGATGCGCTCTCGACGGTGGAAACGGCCCTCGCCCGCCGCCAGGTCAAGATCACCGAGGTCATGGACATCCTCTGGACGATCCAGGAGGTCGTGTTCGATCTGATGCTCCCGTGGCGCACCCAGCTCCCCGAGGACGTCGAGCCGGAAGGCGACGAAGCGTCTCTGGTCGGCTTCTGGCGAGAGTTCCGCCTCCACCCGTAACCGAGGGCGTCGCCTCGCGTAGTGACTCGACGCGTATCCAACAGCGCTGACTGCACAATTCGCTGATGTCTACGCGTGTTGCTGTGGATCGGATGGTGGTCACGGGCCACCGCATCGATGTTCCGCTTGATTGGAATGAGCCGTCGGGGCCGACGGTCAGCGTGCATGCTCGCGAGGTTGTCGCAGCTGAGCACGCGGATGACGCAAAGCGTCCCGCTATCGTGTGGTTTCAGGGTGGTCCCGGCCACGAGGTGGCGTTTCCGGAACAGCGTGGGAGCTGGCTCGCACAGCTCTTGACGCGCTATCGGGTGCTATTGCTCGACCAGCGTGGCACGGGTTTGAGCACTCCCGTCGAGGCACGTTCGCTGCCCTTGTCCGACCCGGTGGCGTTGGGTGACTATCTGCGCAACTTCCGTCAAGACTCGATCGTGCGCGACGCCGATCGCCTGCGCGCAACGCTGTATGGAGAGGACACCGACTGGTACGTCTTCGGACAGAGCTTCGGCGGCTTTTGCTCGCTGACGTATCTGTCGTACCTGCCGGAACACCTGCGTGGCGTGATCATCACTGGTGGATTCGCGCCCGTCCTGCATGAGACCGAGGAGATCTGCACAAGGCTGTTCAACCATGTGGCCACGCGTAATGCGGAGTACTACGCGCGGTTTCCCGGCGACGCCGAGCGCGTGCGCCGCATCGTCGACCATCTCGACACCACCAGCGACGTCGACGGCCGCGGACAGCGACTCTCCGCACGGCGGTTCCTCATGCTTGGTGGGTATCTCGGCCATCAGCATGGCGCTGCGGAGCTGCACGGAATCGTCGAGCGGGCGGACAACGACCTCGAGCAGCTGCACGTGCTGAGCGGCCGGATCCATGAGGAGATCGCGGGGGTGATGTCGCCTGCGAATCCCATCTATACGGTGCTGCACGAGGCGGCATACTCCAATGGTCCCGCAACGCGATGGGCTGCGGAACGCGCGCGGCTCGCCGATCCGCGTTTCGCGCTCGATGCGCAACCGGCGCCGTATTTCACCGGAGAGGCGGTGTTCCCGTGGATGCTGGAGGAGCTGGGTGCGCTCCAGCCGCTTCGAGAGGTGGCCGACGTGCTCGCGACCTACGAGGGCTGGGCACCGCTCTATGACATTCCTCGGTTGCGTGCGAACACGGTCCCGGTTGTCGGCACCGTCTACTGGGACGACGAGTACGTGGAGCGGACCATGGCGCTTGAAACCGTGTCGCTGCTCGGCAACTGTCAACCCTGGATCACCAACGAGTACGAGCACGGTGCGTATCGCGTCGACCCTTCGCGCGTGGCGGATCGCTTGTTCTCGCTGCTTGACGATCTGACCGCGCGGCGGTAGTCGCCGCCGGAGCCGCTTGAGGTAACGCTGCGACGGGCAGCGCTGGCAGGGTGGTCGCGGGATGTTGACCACATCGCGTGCCCGGATGTTCGACGCCGTGCATCTGGGGTAGATACGTCGTGGTTGCGGTCGATCGTGGGTTGCCGATCGATGTTGGGCGCGCTCGCCGGCTGATCACGCCGCGTCTTCGTCTGGCGATGCAGAGCCGCGATGGTGGCTGCCGGTACCCGGGGTGTTCAGTTCCGGCGCCACGAACCGACGGACATCACATCATTCACTGGTCCGACCTCGGTCGGACCGATCTGCGCAATCTCATCTCGCTCTGCCGATTTCATCACCGCAGTCAGCACGAAGGTCGATTTCTGATAAAGCGTGAACCTTCCGGCGCATTCACCTTCACCGACGCGAAGGGGAGACCACTCGTGAACGTGGAGCCGCAGCCGGCGGTCGGTAGCCTCGACATGTCCGGATGGACTGATCCCGAACGGGCACGCGCCCGCGATGGCGGGGCGCCGTACGGCCGGGAGTATGCCGTGTCTGCGCTCGCGGACGCCTGTGTCTTCGTGCGCGCCGCCGGCGCGTCGGCACGAGCGGGTCCGGCGTAAGCCTCGCTGTGGCGCGGCGATCCTATGAGAAGTCCTTGAGGCGTCCCCACAACTCTGGGAGCGGTGCGGTGAGCGTACAAAACGTCACCGGTGCGCCCTGCTCCAGATTGACAACCTGGTATGGGACGACGAGATGCGCAACCACCCGCGCTGACGTGCACATCCAGGCGACGTCGGACGGTGCATAGCCGACCATGAGTGCGTCGGTTGCACCGAGATTCTTCGGAAGCCAGTACCAGTCACTCAGCTGAGGACTGAAGCTGGCCGGAAGCAGTTTTGGGTCGCCGAAGATCTGGAGCGCACCGGCGACGCCGTAATCGGACGAGACGATGACCGTCGTGGCGCGCTGCGACGACGACAGTGCCCCATAGATCGCCGTCATCTGGTTGGTGATCTGGGGCCAGCCGACGGTGGAAGCGAGGTCGGTATCCAGGGTGTCGAGGCCGGTCGTGTGGAACTGATCCGCCGGCGTCAGTGGGATGGTGATCTTCGCGAGGCTGACCAGTCCGACGAGGCTCGCCACCACAACCGCGACTGCCAGCCCTGACCGAAGCCGTGGACGTTTGACGTTCGAGAGCGCGATGAGACCGGCGGCCATGACGATCGGGATGGTCGGCCCGGGATAGTAGTACTTCCCGACCAGGAGGTAGACGACCATGGGAGTCGCGCACGCGATCCCGATCGGGCGGATGCGCGGGTTGCGGAAGAGTGAGATGAAGCCGGCGATCCAGAGCGGCGTGAGCAGGAAGAGAAGGACCAGGAAAAAGACAATGAAGTCAGCAACTCCACCACCGGACTGGATCGCTCCCGTGTGATTCGAGATGTAGACGAGCGTGGGGAAGCCGTTGGCGATCTGCCACACCACGTTCGGAATCCAGATGAGGAGCATCAGTGCTGCCCCGATCCAGGGATACCTCGTCCTCAGATCCTTGCGGAGTGACGGCGTGAGGAGGACCGCGAGGCCGATGCCGGCGATGAGCGGGAGGATGAGGTACTTGATCTCGAGGCCGATGCCGAGGGTGATGCCGAGCAGGATCCAGGTGCGAGGCTTCCGATCGATGACGATCGAGAGGAACCAGTAGAGCGAGAGCATCCACGCGACCTGGTCGAAGACCACGGTCTGGAAAAGATACGTACCGAGGATGAGCGGCTCCGTGACCCCCGCGAGCATCGCGAGCGCCTGGAAACCCAGCGAGCCGCCGAGCTTGCGAACGTAGGCGCCGCAGAGGATGACGTTGACCCCGCCGAGGAGTGCCGGGATCAGCCGCAGTGTCCAGGGCGTGATCCCGAGGACCGTCGTCTCAAGCCTGCCGACGAGGGGGACGATCGGCGGGTAATCGACATACCCGAGGGCCGGATGGCGGCCGCTCGCCAGGTAGTAGAGCTCGTCGATGTGAAACCCGAGGATGCCGTTGGTCGCAAGGTGCAGGGCGATGAGGCAGCCCGCAGCAACCCCGTAGACGAGGAGCATGGCAAGACGCGGCTGTTGCTTCGCGACCCGCGTGACCCCTCTCAAGAAATTGTCACGAGCAGGTTCCTGTCGACAAGTTTCGCGCTCCCTGGTGCCACGACGGTACGCCGACGCACTCTACCCGCTCCTGCGCCAACGACCGGCCAGCCGGGTTGGAGGGTTACTCGTCGTGAGCAGCCGCGCGTCCCTCGTCGCAGACGGTCCGGAAATCGCATCGCTGGCACTGCCAGCGGGATGGCTTCGGTGGAAACGATCCGGTGCTCGACGCCAGTGCCAGCTCGCGCGCCGTCGCCGAAAGATGGCCGTGCGCCTTGCGCAGGAATGCCTTGTCCGCGATGACCCGGGTGACCGCACCCTGCAGGTAATGGAACTCGACCGCAACCGCATCGGTCTGCTCGCGCTGCGCGAGTCCCACGGCGTACGCGCGCAGCTGCAGGTCCGAACGCAGCGCGGGCTCCTCCTTGGGACGTCCGGTCTTGTAGTCGACGACTGTCGGAATCCCGTCGAACCTGGTGTCGACGCGGTCGAACCGGCCGGCGGCATCGGCGTGATCAAGGCTGATCGTCACCGGCTCCTCAACCTGGTCGATGGTGGTGTCGGTCCAGCCGGGTGACTCGAGGTAGCGGCGCAACTGCTCCTCGCCGTGAGCGCGAAGCTCCGCATGCCGTCCTTTCGGCCCGCGCGACTGCTCCCATGCCGCATGCCACATCGAGGCGACGGCGTCGGCGCTGACGTCCTCACCGGCCATGCGCCGTGTTGCCGCTGACCGCAGCACCTCGTGGATCATGGTTCCGTACCAGCTTCGCGCGTCCGGGCGCACCGGGAGATGCCACCGCCTCAGGTAGTTGTAGCGGCGCGGGCAGCTCCTGAAGACGCCGAGGTCCGACACGGCGATGGAGAGACGCTGGAGCACCGGGGATCCAGTCGGGCGCGAAGCTCGTACCGCGACGGTGCTGTCCGCCGGGATCTCCTTGGAGAGCACGGAGCCGCCGCGGAGCGACATTGCCATGGTGAGAAACGGCGTGCAGGACTCCTCGCTCGACGGCTGCGGGTAGACGCGTGCCCACGTGTACACGAGCCGGTCGCGAGCACGCGTCGAGGCCACGTAGAAGAGCCGGCGTTCCTCATCGACGGCCACGTCGCCCGGGGGCGGCGGTTCCGGCACGAGGTCGTCCGGGAGCTGCAGATCGGAAGACGAGGTCGTCCGTCCCTGCCATCGACGCTCCGTGCATCGCGACAGAAAGACGACCGGCCACTCGAGCCCCTTCGAGCCGTGTGCGGTGAGGAGGACGACACCGTCCTCGATCGCCTCGATGCTCGGCAGCTCGCCTCCCTCGCGGCTGTCACGAAGCACGCCGAGGTAGCGAAGCGCGGTGCTGACGCGGCGGTCGTCACTCCAGTCGGCAAAGGTCTCGAGCAGCTCACCGAGCTTGTTGAGGTTCGCGCCCATCTGCAGCCGTGCGACGCCGGACTGCTCATCGACGATGCCGAGGAATCCGCTTGCCTCGAGCGCCAGCTGGAAGAGGTCGCGCACGTCTTCGCGCAGCGATGCCGCGTGGAGCTCGTGAATGTCCTCGACACAGTGCCGCGCGGTCGCCAGGTCGACATCGTCGAGATCCTCGACGGCCGCATCGGTGATGAGCGTCACCAGCGGCACGTCGTGCTGATGGGCCGCGCGGACGAGCGCAACACGACCCGCGGTGGTGACGCCCCAACCGGGAAGGGTGAGACAGCGCAGCACAGCCTGCGAGTCGTCGGGATCCTCGATGGCGGCGAGCAGCGCCAGCGCATCCTTGATCTCTCGCTCCTGGAAAAAGCCGCGGCCGCCGGCCACCTGGTAGGGCACCCCGCACTGCCGCAGCGCGCGCATCGCGGGCTGCATGTCGATGTGCTGGCGGAACAGCCACGCAATATCCGCGGGTCGCGTTCCGGCCGCGATGAGGCGAGCGCATTCGCGCGCCACCGCCATCGCCTCGCTGCGCTCCTCGGGAGCCCGCCACACCTCGACAGCCGCTCCCGGCCCGCGGTCGGCGATCAACTGCTTCTCGATGCGCGTCGCAGGGCTGGCGACCGCGATCACCGCCCGGGATGCGGCGACGATCTGGTCCGTGCTCCGGTAGTTGTGGGTGAGCACGAGCTGGCGATGCTCCGGGTACTCGCGGGTGAATCGATCCAGATTCGCCCGGCTCGCGCCCCGAAATTTGTAGATCGACTGGTCATCGTCGGCGACGACGAAGAGGTTGCGGTGGCCGGCGACAAGCGTCTCGACGAGCTTGGCCTGCGCATAGTTGGTGTCCTGGTACTCGTCGACCATCACGTGGCTGATGCGATCCGCCACCGCGCTGCGGACCGCCGGCTGTTCGCGGATGAGGCGCTCCGCGTAAAGGATGCAGTCGTCGAAGTCGAAGACTCCCGCGCGGCGGTATCGCTCGTCGAGGCGCGCATACACACGCGCAACGTCCTGATGGCGTTCGAGGACGATGCGCTCCGCCGGATCTTCGCAGCGCTCGAGGCGTGCCACCGCCCATGCGGCATACGCGTCCGGCGTCACCAACTCCTGTTTGGCGGTGCCGATCACCTCGAGGAGCGGGTCCATGAGGTCGTGCGGCCGCAGCGGGTTCCAGAGCAACGGAGGACGAAGCTCGTCGAGCACCGCCTCCACGTGGAGCCAGCGCTCTGCCGCATCCGCGATCCGGAGCACCGGCGAGATGCCGAGGAGCCACCCCCACTCGCGCACCACGCGCAGACCGAAGGAGTGGTAGTTGGTGAGCGGCGCATCGTCACCGAACGATCCGTGCGCTCGCTCGACACGCGCCCGCATCTCGTCTGCGGCCTTGCGCGTGTAGGTGAGCACCAGTTGCCTGCCCGGTCCGACGCCGTCGGCAGAAAGCCGGTGGAACCGCTCCACGATGATCCGCGTCTTCCCGCTGCCCGGCCCGGCGATCACCAGGCAGGGGCCGTCACCATGCTCGACGGCGATGCGCTGCTCGTCGTCGAGCGCCGCCGCGCGTGGGGTGTCCGGGAACGCGAGGGTGGTCATCGGAGTCGATTCTGGGCTGAGATGGCGACAGCTGGCTGTCGGGCTCGGCGGACAATTCGGGAATGGAGCCCACCCCCGGCCTTGCCGGCGCTCTGCCCTGGCTTCGCCACGCGCGGCGGATCCTGGTCTTCTCGGGCGCCGGGATATCCACCGAGTCCGGCATCCCCGACTTTCGCGGGCCGAACGGGGTCTGGAAAACCACCGACCCGCAGCGCTACACGATCCAGAACTACGTCCGCGACCGATCGGTGCGGGTCGAGCGCTGGCAAGCCCGCCTGGAAGGGCGATTCTCGAACGCGGAGCCGAACGCCGCGCACCTGGCGGTCACGAGGCTCCAGCAGGCGGGGCTCGCGCCGGTCGTGGTGACCCAGAACATCGATGGCCTCCATCAGAAGGCCGGCACCGTGAATGTCATCGAGCTGCACGGGACTTCGGCCGAGGCCGTGTGCCTCGACTGCGACCGGCGCCTGCCCATCGACGTCGCCCTCGACCGGGTTCGCGAAGGGGATGAGGATCCCCATTGCGAGCTCTGCGGCGGCCTGCTCAAGACCGCGACCATCAGCTTCGGCCAGCCGCTGGTGAAGGCGGACATCGATCGAGCCCTCGAGGAGGCCCGGCTGTGCGACGTCTGTCTCGCGGTCGGCTCGACGCTCTCGGTCTGGCCGGCGGCGAGCGTCCCGGTGGAGGCGGTCCGGCACGGGGGCAGGCTGGTCATCATCAATGAAGGAATCACCGACCTGGACGGCATGGCGAGCCTCCTCCTCTCGGGCCGCGCGGGCACGGTCATGACCGAACTGACGGTCGCACTGCTTGGCTTCGAGGACTCAAGGTAGAATTCGAAGTCCGCGCCAGTGAGGTGCGGGTCCAGCCGAAAGGCAGAAAGGAGGTGATTCCGACCGTGTCGGAAGTGAAGGTCCGCGAAGGCGAGACCTTTGAGAGCGCGCTACGACGGTTCAACAAGAAGATCAAGCAGAACGGCATCCTCTCCGAGGTTCGCAGACGCGAGCACTACGAGAAGCCGTCTGTGCGCCGCAAGCGAAAGCTGCTTGCAGCGCGGAAGCGTCGCGTCAAGAGCACCTGACGCATCTGCGCCCATGCGGGTGAACGTCATCCGCGATTCGTGCCTCAGCCCGCGGCAACGTCGTGTTGTCGCGGAGGCACGACTCGGGTCGTTGCTGCGCGGCTGCGGTGACCGCCTCGACGTTCCACCCCGGGCGAGCCTGTCCGTACGCCTGACCGGCGATGCGGAGCTGCAGGATCTCAACGAGCGCTTCCTCGGCGTCGACGCCCCCACCGACGTGCTCGCGTTCCCGGCTGACGAACGCGACCGAGTCGGCGACGTGGCGATCTCCGTGGAGCGCGCGATGAGCCAGGCCGCCGACGGAGCGGCTGAGCTCCGCCTCCTCGCCGTCCACGGTCTGCTCCACTGCCTGGGGCACGACCATGCGCTCCCGGATCAGGCGGCCACCATGACCGCCGCCACCCGCGCACTGCTCCCCGACGCCGACATCCCCGATCTCCAGACCGCCGATGCAGGGTCCGCGTGACCCAGTTGATCATCGGTCTCGGCAACCCGGGAGGCGAATATTCGCGGACCCGGCACAATGTCGGCTGGATGTGCCTTGACGAGCTCGAGCGGCGCGGCAAATTCGGCCGCGAGCGGCGCGAAGGATTGGCACGCGTGAGAGAGGGAACCATTGAGGGCTATGACGTCCTCACCGCTCGTCCGCATACCTTCATGAACCTCAGTGGCAAGGCTGCCGCGCAGCTCACCAGCAAGCACGGCACGCCTCCCGGGGACGTCATCGTCATCCACGACGAGGCGGACTTTCCGCTGGGCCGCGTGAAGATCAAGCTCGGAGGCAGCGCGGCAGGCCATCGCGGCGTGCAGTCGCTCATCGACTCCTGGCGCACCGACGCGTTTCCCCGAATCCGCATCGGGATCGGCAGGGCCGGCGACAGCAACGACCTGATCGAGCACGTGCTCGATCCGTTCCTCCCCGAGGAGCGCCCCGCGGCAGACGCTGCGGTCGAGCGCGCCGCAACCATGGCCGTGGCGATCATGCGCGACGGGGTGGCGGCGGCCATGAACTTCTGGAACCGTGCCGGCACGGACTGATTCCCGCCGCACCTCGACCGCGGTGGCCGCCGCTACGCTGCGGGAACGCCTCGACCGGCTGCCCGAGCTTGCCCAGTTCGGCAAGGCTCGTGGCGGGATCGTCGCAGGAGTTCCCTCGGGTGCGGTGAGCCTGCTCGCCTGGTGGCTGCGCGAGACGACGGCGCGGACGGTGCTCGTCGTCGCCGCGGAGTCCGAGCGGGTCTATTCGGACTCGCTCGTCTGGGACGGTGGGACCGGCGCCGCGATCTTTCCCGCCGGCGACACGCCGCCTTTCGACAGGGTGCCGCCGTCGGAAGAGGTGACGCGCGCTCGGCTGGCGACGCTCATGCGGCTGCACGCAGGCGCCGAGCCGCTCCTGGTTGTGGCCTCACCTCGCGGGCTCCTCCGGCCGACGCTGTCGCGCGGCGTCGTCGAGGCGGGGCTCACCGAGGTGAAGCGTGGTGCGCGGCTGCCCCGCGATGTGCTGATCGCGCGCCTCGTGGAACTCGGCTACCGGCGCGAGAGCGCCGTCTCCGTCCCGGGCGACTTTGCGGTACGTGGCGGGATCGTCGACGTGTTCGGCGTGGATCGCGCGCGACCCTGGCGAGCCGAGTGGTTCGGGGATGACGTCGAGGACCTGCGAGCCTTCGACCCGGCGACCCAGGAGTCGATCGCGAAGCTCGAATCCGCAGAGGTCTGGCCGGCGCGCGAGCTCGACCTCAGCCGTGATTCCGTGGCCCGTGCACTCGAGTCGGTCGGCCGCCTCGACTCCACCGCGCTCCGCGACGACGTGCGCGAGCAGTGGGAGAGCGATCGCGAGTTGCTCGCGTCGGGCGTGTACGAGGAGGGGCTCGACCTCTTCTTCCCGTACCTCGGTGACGAGCCGCCGTCGACACTGCTCGACCACCTCGACAACCCGATCGTCCTGCTCGACGGTGGCCGTGAGCGTCTGATCGCCGCGGCCGAGCGCCACGCTGAGGAGATCGAGGGTCTACGTCTCCAGGAGGAGGCCCGGGGCGAGCTGCCCCACGGTGCATCGGCGGGCCTCGTCGACGTCGACAGCCTGTTCAAGGCGCTGGATCGTCATACGTCATTCGAGCTGGTGCGCGAGGCGTCCAACGGTGCCGTGCCCGCCGCTGACCTCGGGTGGCGCGGGGTGGACAGCTACGTCGGTCGCTTCGACGCCTTCGTGCGCGAGGCGCTCCACGAGCGCGACGAGCAGGGCAGCGTGCTGGTCGTGTCCCGTCAGCAGCATCGCGTCGAGGAGCTGGCGGCCGAACATGGCGCCGACACCGTCGATGCGAGCGACTTCGCGGCTGCGACGACCGCACTACCCGCGGGCGCGATCGTGGTCGCATCCGCCGACCTCACCCAGGGATTCGCGGTTGCCGACGGGTCGGTGCACGTGTACACCGATGCCGAGCTTTTCGGCGCCGTCAAGCGACGCCGTTCGGTGCTGGCGAGAGGCTCGCGCCGCGCGGTCTCGACGTCGGCCCGCGGCTCACGACGTGCTGCCAGCGGCAACGCCGCGCGCGAGGCATTCGTGCTCCAGTTCGCTCCGGGCGACCTGGTGGTGCACCGCGACCACGGCATCTCGCGATTCGTCGAGATGCGCGCGGTCACCGACGACGGCGGCGCCGTGCACGAGTACATGCTCCTCGAGTACGCGGAAGGCGATCGACTCTTCGTTCCCACCCAGCATCTCGACCGCGTCGACCGCTACGTCGGCGGCGCCGAATCGCACCCCAAGCTCTCACGGCTCGGCAGTGGCGAGTGGGAGCGCACGCGACGGCGAGTCAAGGAGCGCACCGAGGAGGTCGCACGCGAGCTGCTCGGCCTCTACTCGCGCCGCGAGCAGGCGCAGGGCCATGCCTACGCACCGGACGGCGCCTGGCAGCAGGAGCTGGAAGGCTCATTCCCATACCAGGAAACGCCCGATCAGGTGCTCGTGCTCGAGGAGATCAAACGCGACATGGAGGCGTCGCGACCCATGGACCGCGTGGTCTGCGGCGACGTCGGATTCGGCAAGACCGAGCTCGCAATTCGCGCGGCGTTCAAGGCAGCGATCGAAGGCCGCCAGGTGGCGATGCTCGTGCCCACCACGGTGCTCTGCCAGCAGCACTTCATCACCTTCACGGAGCGGCTTGCGGCATTCCCGGTCACCGTGCGACAACTCTCGAGATTCGTGAGCGACGAGGAGATCGCGCGCACGCTCGCAGGTTTGCGCAGCGGCGCCGTCGACATCGTGGTCGGCACGCACCGGCTGCTCCAGAAGGACGTGGAGTTCAAGAACCTGGGGCTCGTGGTGATCGATGAGGAACAGCGATTCGGCGTGCTCCAGAAGGAGCGGTTCAAGGAGCTTCGCGTTGCCGTCGATGTGCTCTCGCTTTCGGCGACGCCGATCCCGCGCACGCTGCACATGTCGCTCGCGGGAATCCGCGATCTCTCGGTCATCCAGACGCCGCCCGAGGAGCGCCAGCCGATCAAGACGTACGTGACCGCGCGCGAGGACTCGCTGATCCGCGAGGTGATCACCCGCGAGCTTGCGCGTGGCGGCCAGTGCTTCTTCCTGCACAACCGGGTTGCGGGCATCGAGGCGGTCGCGGATCGGCTTCGCGCGCTGGTGCCTGAGGCGCGCATCGAGGTCGCGCATGGTCAGATGCCCGAGGGGATGCTGGCGTCGGTGATGCGCCGCTTCGGCGACGGCGAGATCGATGTGCTGCTGTGCACGACCATCATCGAGTCCGGGCTCGACATCCCCAACGCGAATACCATCGTCATCGATGACGCGCACCGGTTGGGCCTCGCGCAGCTGTATCAGTTGCGCGGCCGTGTTGGGCGTGCTGGGCAGCGCGCGTACGCCTACATGATGTACCCGCCCGCACGGTCGCTCACCGAGAAGGCCGACAAGCGGCTCGACGTCATCGGCGACCTGCAGGACCTTGGCGCGGGGTTCAAGCTGGCGATGCGCGACCTGGAGATCCGCGGTGCGGGCAACCTGCTCGGTGAGGAGCAGCATGGCGAGATCGCGGCCGTCGGGCTCGAGCTCTACAACCACCTGCTCGCCGACGCGGTGACCTCCCTGCAGGGCAAGCCGCTGGTGGAATCGCCTGCACAGGTGACCGTGACGCTCCCGATTGCAGCATTCCTTCCCGCCGACTACGTGTCCGACGAACGCCTCCGCCTGCGGTGCTACCAGGAGCTCGCCGCGTGCGTCAGCGAGCAGGAGCTGGATCAGCGTGCACGCGGGCTCGTCGATCGATTCGGCCCGATGCCCGCGCCGACCTCGGCGCTGATCGACTCGCTGCGAGTCCGGCTGCTCGCAGCCGCCGCAGGCGCGCTCGGCGTCGAGACCGAGCGCGGTCGCGGTGTCGTCATCCGTCTCACCCTCGACCACGGACTCGACCTGCAGAGCGTTGCCGCGCAGTTCCGCGGGATCAGCGCCACGCCGTCGCAGCTGCATGTTGGCGATGCGTGGCAGACGACTCTCACGCCGGTGCTCCGCGAGCTGGGCCGGCTGGTGCGCGCGCAGAGTCGCGTTCCGGTAGGAGCGCAGAACGCGCATGCGTGACGAGGCCGTGCAGTCGCTGCGAGCGCTCAACGAGGTGGTCGAGCGTCTCCGGGCACCGGGTGGCTGCCCGTGGGACCGCGAGCAGACCCATCGCAGTCTTCGCCCGTATCTGCTCGAGGAGACCTACGAGGTCCTCGAGGCGATCGACAAGAACGAGCCGGGAACACTGCGCGAGGAGCTCGGTGACCTGCTCCTCCAGGTGCTCATGCACAGCGCGATCGCGATGGAGGAGGACGGCGGCTTCGACATCGGCGATGTCGCCGACGAGGTGCGCGCCAAGATGATCCACCGTCATCCGCATGTGTTCGGCGATGTCACCGTCGACGGACCGGCGGGCGTCGTCGTCAACTGGGAGAAGCTCAAGACCGCCGAAAAGCGCGAGCGTCTGTCGCTGCTCGACGGCGTGCCCGCTGCGATGCCCGCGCTGGCGCATGCGCAGGGAGTCCAGAAGCGTCCGGCGCGCGTCGGTTTCGACGAGACACCGACCGTCCCGGTCGCGCTCGACGCCGTTCGCATTGCGCTCGAACGAGTGGACCACGTTGCCGCCGGCCTGGTCGAGGCGGAGCGCGGTGAGGACTGGGCGGCCGAGGCCGGAGATCCCGAGGCGGCGATCGGCGACCTGCTCTTCGCGGCGGTGGCACTGGCTCGACGGCTGCGCGTCAATCCCGAGGAGGCACTGAGGGGGCGAGCGATGAGCTTCGCGTCGCGGTTCCGTGCGCTCGAGGCTCGAGCCCGCGAAGACGGCGTCGACCTGCACGACCTCGACGATTCGGACTGGCAGGCGCGCTGGGCGGCGACCGAGCCCTGACTTAGACCGAAGGTCCCTTGTCAAAACCGGCCGTGGGCCGCATCCTATCGCGGCACCCCGGCGTCACATCGCTGCATTCGTCTCACCAGCGCCGGGAAGAAGGATCGTGCCATCCGTTCCACTCCACGTCCAAGCACCGAAAGCCCGATCACGCTGCGCCGGATCGCAGTCGTGCTCATCGCGGGGGTCTGCGGCCTGGTTGCATTTGCCGTGTATGGACAGGTCGCCCAGACGCGTCATCTCGACGCCCAGGTGAGCGCGCTCTCCGCCCAGAACGTGGCGCTGACCCAGCAGATCTCCGATCGCGAACGGGAGATTGCCGACGCTCAGACCGTCGCCTGGCTCGAACAGCAGGCGCGCCAGCTTGGCTACATCTTCCCGGGCGAGCAGCTCTACGTCATCGTTCCGCCGGGAGGAGCCCATCCCTCGGCCGGCGGTGTGTTGGTGCCCATACCGACCTTCAGACCGCTGGCGTCGCCGACCGTCAAACCGTCGCCGACAGCCAAGCCGACCGGGTCGCCGAGCCCCAGCCCGAGTCACAGTCCTGCAGCCACTCCGACGCCCACTT
>CABEDX010000050.1_pt1 | contig 39727 bp, 41 predicted proteins | sample 3132991 | NCBI WGS metagenome assembly CABEDX01 (sample SAMEA5534332, study PRJEB31848) | metagenome | biome: tundra; feature: field; material: soil | place: USA | collected 2013-05 | depth 0.15 m
ATCGTGCTCTTCGGTGGCGTCGGCAACTACCCGAACACCTGGCTCTGGATGGCTCCAGATGGACGCTGGCGCATCCGCAGGCGAGTCCCGCGGGACGCTTCGGTGCCGCTGAAGCCTACGACCCGCAGACCAAGACGGTGATGCTGTTCGGCGGCCGCCTCGAACCCGGCACGCCGGTCCACGACACCTGGGCGTGGAACGGGACCACCTGGGGGGCGCTCGACAGCGGGGCGGGCGGTCCGCCCCCCGGCGAGGGATCGGACATGGCCTGGGATCCCGCGACGAACCAGATGATCCTGCTGACCCGATCGGGGGTGATCTCGAGTCCCGCAGCGACGTGGATCTGGGCCGGAGACCATTGGATCAAGCCGGTGGGCGGGTCGCTCCCGGCCGGCGCCACCTACAGCCCGATGGGGTTCGACCCGCTGAGCAATTCGCTGCTGGCGGTTGGGTGCTGCGTGGGACCACCGCCCGCCACCGGTGCCGTCAACACAACCTGGCGGTGGAACGGCGCCACCTGGACGCTGCTGCCGACCTCGAGCCACGCACCCATCAACGGGTCCACCCTGGCGCTGGATCCGGCCATCGGACGGCTCGTCCTCTGCGCGTGCGACGCGGCGGCCAACGCCGATCTGAACGCATGGAATGGCAGTGAATGGGATGCGCTCGCGGGCAGCCGGTTGCCGGTAGGGGGAGGCGTCGAGATCACCGACTACGACCGCAGCCGGTTGCTCCTCTTTGGAAGCGGGACGTCGCAGCCGCTGACCGGGCAGGCTCCCGTCGAGCTCTGGCAATTGACCGGGCCGAGTTGGAGCCGGCTTGGCCCAGCGGCGTAGCTTTGGCGATTGCGTACGCTGGATGCATCATCGCCGCGACACCAGCCGACACTCGAGACGTCACCTTCCCCTCGCGGGGCTCGACGTTTCACGGCTACCTGGCAATGCCGGAGGGTGCCGGACCCCACCCGGGCGTGGTCGTCATCCATGAAGCCTTTGGCCTCAACGCCAACATTCGCGATATCACGCGCCGTTTCGCCGGCGATGGGTATGCCGCGCTCGCCGTCGACCTGTTCACCGACCACAGCCGCGCTGTCTGCATGGCCGGTCTGATGGGGTTGATGCTCACCGGTCGGGAGCCGTCGTCGATTGCCGACCTCTCCGCGGCGATGGATCATCTCGTCGCGCAGCCCGGCGTCGACCCGGATCGCGTCGGTGCCATCGGGTTCTGCATGGGAGGTGGCTACGCGATCGCGTGGGGTCGACGCGACAGGCGACTCCGCGCCATCGCTCCCTTCTACGGCACCAATCCGCGGCCGCTCGAAGCGGTGCGCCGCATGTGTCCGGTCGTGGGCAGCTACCCTGGCAAGGACTTCACCGCGCGCTCCGGTCGAAAGCTTGACCGCCGGCTTGCGCAGCTGGGTGTGGCTCGCGACGTCAAGGTGTACGCGGGGACGCGCCACTCGTTCTTCAACGACACCGGCAGGTCATACGACGCCGGAGCAGCCGCGGACGCCTGGCGTCGCACCCTCGAGTTCTTTGCCGAGCACGTGCAGTCGCCGCGTCCAACCCGTTGACCGAACCGATCGACGTCCGCGAGCGCATGGAGCTTTGCGACCTTCTGCTCGAGCTGGGTCCGGATGCGCCCACGCTGTGCGAGGGGTGGACGACGTCGGATCTTGCCGCGCACCTGGTTCTGCGCGAGCACTTCCATCGCTGGTCCGACGCCCAGCGGGCAACCGAGAAGGCCAAAGGGCTCCCGGCCATGGTTGCCCGCCTGCGCGCCGGAGCGCCGCTGATCCCGTGGCGCGTCCCGCGCGCTCGCAATCTCTTCAACGGGCTGGAGTACTTCATCCACCACGAGGATGTTCGCCGCGCCAACGGTCGCGAACCGCGCCCGCCGATCACCGACCTCGAGGCGTTGTCGTGGCGGATGATCGGCCTCAGCGCGCGACGGTTGGCGCGGAGGATCCGCCCCTACGGGCTGGAGCTCGTGCGTCCGGACGGTCAGCGGCGACGGTACGGCTCCGGCGACATGGCGACGATCAGCGGTCCGGCGTCCGAGATGGTGCTCTACCTCAGTGGCAGGCGCACGGCAGCGCGCGTGACCCTCGAGGGCGTCCTCGCTGCGGTCGACACCGTCGAGCGAACCAAACTAGCCGTCTGAGCACCCGCCGGGACGTCGAGCGCACGCATGGGAGGATCGGTGACTGACTCGGTGACCCGGATGCTCGCCGGCGATGCCGCGTCACGTGGGCTCGGCATCGAGGTGCGGGACGTGAGCGAGGGAGCCGCCACCGCAACCATGACGATCCGACCGGACATGGTGAACGGGCACGGCATCACCCACGGGGCCTTCGTGTTCGCGGTGGCCGACACCGCATTCGCGTGCGCCTGCAACAGCCACGGGCCGCTGACCGTCGCGGCCGCCGTCGACATCACGTTCGTGGCGCCGTCACGCGCCGGCGATGTCCTCGAAGCCCGCGCGGCGGAACGCACCCGCTTCGGTCGCTCGGGAATCTACGACGTCACGGTGCGACGCGGCGATGACGTCATCGCGGAATTTCGCGGTACCAGCCGCACCATCGGGAAGGATCCAGCGTGACCACCCTTGGCGCAGCGCCACGTCTCGAGCAACTCGACCTGGGAGAGCGCCTGAGCCGCGACGCGCTGCTCGATCTTCAACTCGAGCGCCTACGCTGGTCGCTGCACCATGCGTACGCGAACGTGGCGCATTACCGGCGAGCCTTCGAGGTCGCGGGCGTGACGCCCGGCGACTGCCGGACGCTCGCCGACCTCGCGCGATATCCGTTCACCACCAAGCTCGATCTTCGCGACAACTACCCGTTCGGCATGTTCGCCGTGCCCCTGCCGGACGTGCGTCGCATCCACGCCTCCAGCGGCACCACCGGGAGACCAACGGTTGTCGGCTACACGCAGGATGACCTCGACACGTGGGCCGATCTCATGGCGCGATCGATCCGCGCGGCGGGCGGACGCCCGGGCGATATCGTGCACGTCGCCTACGGCTACGGGCTCTTCACCGGCGGGCTGGGTGCGCACTACGGAGCGGAGCGGCTCGGCTGCACGGTGGTCCCGGTCTCGGGTGGGATGACACCACGCCAGGTGCAGTTGATCTGCGACTTCGAGCCCTCGATCATCATGGTGACGCCTTCGTACATGCTCGCCCTCATCGACGAGTTCGAACGTCAGGGCGTCGACCCGAGGACGAGCTCGCTGCGCATCGGCATCTTCGGCGCGGAGCCGTGGACCGAGGCGATGCGCGCCGAGATCGAAGCGCGCACGGGCATGCATGCGGTGGACATCTACGGACTGTCGGAGGTCATAGGCCCCGGCGTGTCGCAGGAGTGCGTGGAGACCAAGGACGGCCTGCACGTCTGGGAGGACCACTTCTATCCCGAGGTCATCGACCCCGTCAGCGGCGAGGTGCTTCCCGACGGGGAGATTGGCGAGCTGGTCTTCACGTCGTTGACCAAGCAGGCGCTGCCCATGATTCGCTACCGCACCCGCGACCTCACCCGGCTGCTGCCCGGCACCGCGAGGCCGGCATTCCGGCGCATGGAGAAGGTGACCGGGCGCTGCGACGACATGATCATCCTGCGCGGTGTCAACGTCTTTCCCACACAGCTTGAGGAGCTGGTGGTGCGCACCGCCGGTCTGTCGCCCCACTTCCAGCTGATCCTAGGACGCGAGGGGCGGCTCGACACCTTGAGCGTCCGAGTGGAGGCGCGGTCCGACTGCGAGCCGGAGCGTCGTGACCCTGCTGCCCAGGCGCTCGCCCGCGAGATCAAGGACCGGGTTGGCGTCACGGTTGCCGTCGAGGTTGTCGACCCCCAGACCCTCGAGCGCTCGGTCGGCAAACTCCAGCGGGTGATCGACCGCCGGTCGTAGACTCCGCCAGCCCCCCAGTCCAGGGGCTCACGGGAGGCATATCGGGTGGATCGGTTTCTTCTGTATCGGACCTACGATGAGCTGGAGGTCGGGCAGACCCAGCGCACCCGGGGACGGACCATCACCGAGACAGACATCGTCAACTGGTGCGCGCTCACAGGAGACTGGTTCTACCCGCACATCGACAAGGTCGCGGCGGAGCGTTCCATGTTCGGCCAGCGCGTCGCGCCCGGGATCATGGTGTTTGCGCTCGGGACCGGGCTCGGCGTCCCCAGCGACGCGACCACGATCCTCGCCAACTACGGCACCGATCGTCTGCGCTACACGGCACCGACCTGGATCAACGACACCATCTACCTCGACATCGAGGTGATCGAGAAGTCCGATCGGGACGCCACCTCCGGGCTGGTCTCGTATCGCTGGGATGTGCTCAATCAGAACGGCGTCACCGTCTGCGCAAGCCAGCTGAAGATCCTCACCGCCAAGGAGCGGGCGCCGTATGCCGGAATCTGACGACTTCCAAGCGGTTCGCCTGACCATCGAGGAGGGCGTCGCCGAACTCGTGCTCAACCGGCCCGACAAGATGAATGCGATGAGCACGGCGATGGTGCGGGAGCTCACCGCGAGCCTCGACGCTGCGGAGTCGGGCGGCGCCAGGGCGCTGCTGGTTCGTGGCGAGGGCCGTGCCTTCTGCAGCGGGCGTGACCTCTCTGAGGCCGACCCGCTGCACGAGGATGGCGAGGCGATCCTTCGCGACATCATCAACCCGCTGATGACCCGCCTGGCCGCCCTCGCGATACCGGCCATCGCTGCGGTGCATGGCGCCTGTCTCGGCACCGGGCTCGGCCTCGCCCTCGCCTGCGACGTGTTGTATGCGGCAGACGATGCCCGGATCGGCTCGCCCTTCGCGCGCATCGGCGCCGTCGTGGACAGCGGTGCGCATGCTGCCCTGGTTTCGCGCATCGGGCCGCACCGCACCCTCGAGCTCGTCTACACCGGCCGGCTGCTGTCCGGGCGGGAAGCAGCCGAATGGGGACTGGTGAATCGCAGCGTTGCCGGGGCCGACCTCGTCCGCCGGACCCGCGAGATGGCCCGGGCGATCGCGCACGGACCCACCGCGGCATTTCTCGAGTCCAAGCGCATCGTGGGGCTGATCGCGGAGACCTCCCCGTCGCGGGCAGACCTGCTCGCCGCCGAAGCCGCGGCCCAGGGCCGCGCGTCGCGCACCCACGATTACCAGGACGGCATCACGGCGTTCCAGGAGAAGCGGAAGCCAACCTTCACGGGGCGGTAGCCGGCGGACATGACGGACCTCGCGACCGCGTTTCCGAGCCTCATCTTCGAGCGACCCGAAGACGGGATCCTGGTGATCACCATGCGGGCCGAGGGTCGCCTCAACGCAGCCGACGCCGCCATGCACCGCGACCTCGCGGAGGTGTGGCGCGCGGTGGACACCGATGCCGAGACCCGCGCGGCCATCATCCGCGGGGCGGGGGGCACCTTCTCCGCGGGTGGCGACTTCGATCTCATCGAAGAGATGGCCGCGGATTTCGCGGTCCGCGCCCGGGTACTCCGGGAGGCACGGGACCTGGTCTACAACGTCATCAACTGCAGCAAGCCGGTCGTCTCCGCGATGGACGGCGTGGCGGTGGGCGCCGGGCTCGTGGTGGGCCTGCTCGCGGATATCTCTATCGCCGGGCGGTCCGCCCGGTTGATCGATGGCCATACCCGGATCGGCGTTGCCGCCGGCGACCACGCCGCGATCATCTGGCCGCTGCTCTGCGGCATCGCCAAGGCGAAATACCACCTGCTGCTCTGCGAGCCGGTCAGCGGCGAGGAGGCCGAGCGCATCGGCCTCGTGTCGCTGAGCGTCCCGGATGACCAGGTTCATGCCAAGGCGCTCGAGGTTGCGCGCAAGCTCGCGGCAGGCTCACCGACCGCCATCAGCTGGACCAAGTACGCGCTCAACAACTGGCTGCGGGCCGCGGGGCCCATCTTCGACAGTTCGCTCGCGCTCGAATTCCTCGGTTTCACCGGTCCCGACGTCGCCGAGGGGGTTGCCGCGAGACGGGCGAAGCGCGCTCCGAACTTCGGCGGCCAGGGTCCGCAGCGGTAGGATCGATCAACGTGAGTGTGGAGGTGTCGTCCGCCGCGAGCGGGCCGTCCTCATTTCCAGGGCTGTCGCAGGCGGCCTGGCAGGACGTCGCCGCCGAGGGTGCGCTGGGCACCGCCAACCCACACGCCGTCGACCTGAGCGCCGACCAGCTCCGCTCCCTCTACCGCCTGATGGCGCTGAGCCGCCGCGTGGACCGCCAGGCGATCAACCTCACCCGCCAGGGAGCGCTCGGCGTCTTCGCTTCGAGCCACGGCCAGGAGGCGGCGCAGGTGGGCTCGGTCTTCGCGCTCGAGCCCGATGACTGGCTCTTCCCGACCTACCGCGAGACCGTGGGCGCCTTCGCCCGGGGGGTCGATGTCGTCGAGCTCCTCGCGCTCTTCTCGGGGAGCTGGCATTGCGGCTTCGACCCGTACCAGTACCGGGTCGCTCCGCTGACCACGCCGCTCGCCACCCAGGCTCTCCATGCGGTCGGTCTCGCGATGGCCGCGAAGATCAAGCACGATCCGATCGTCGCGCTGACCTTCTTCGGCGACGGCGCGGCGAGCGAAGGTGACGCGCACGAGGCGCTCAACATGGCCGGGGTGTACGGCGCGCCGGTGGTGTTCGTCGTGCAGAACAACGGCTACGCGATCAGCGTTCCGTATCGCCTCCAGACCAGGGCGTCGTCGATCGCGCTGCGCGCGGCGGGCGTCGGGATCCCCGGCATCCGCGTTGACGGCAACGACGTCATCTCCGTCTACGGTGCGGTGCGGACGGCGGTGGACCGGGCGCGCCGCGGGGACGGCCCGACGCTCGTCGAAGCCGTCACCTACCGCCTCGAGGCGCACACCACCGCCGATGACACCAGCCGTTATCGCAGCGACGACGAAGCCTCCGAATGGCGGGCACGCGATCCCGTCGAGGGGTTCCTGGGGATGCTTCGTGAGGGTGGTCTGGTCGACGACGCCTTCCTGGGCGAGGTCGAGGCCGAAGGCGAGGCGACCGCCGCGCGCATGCGTGACTTTCTCTTCGACGCTCCGGCGGGCGACCCGCTCGAGATGTTCGACCACGTATATGCGTCACGCACGCCGCAGTTGGAGATGGAGCGCGCGCTTCTCGACCAGGAATTGCGGGCGGCCGAGGAGCACTGATGGAGCTGACCATGGCGGGGGCGCTCAACGCGGCGCTGCGCGACTCGATGCGCGACGACGACAGCGTGGTCGTCTACGGCGAGGATGTCGGCCGGCTCGGAGGAGTGTTCCGCATCACCGACGGACTGCAGGCGGAGATGGGCGCGGACCGTTGTTTCGACACCCCGGTCGCTGAGGCGGGCATCGCCGGCACCGCTATCGGCATGGCGTTCTATGGGCTGCGTCCGGTCGTCGAGATGCAGTTCGACGGCTTCTCCTACCCGGCGCTCAACCAGGTGATCAGCCACGTCGCGAAATACCGCAATCGGACCCGCGGACGGGTCGGCCTGCCAATGGTGATCCGCATCCCGTACGGCGGCGGTATCGGCGCAGTCGAACATCACTCGGAGAGCCCGGAGGCGTACTACGCGCACACGGCGGGGCTCACCGTCGTCTCGCCCGGGACGCCCGCCGACGCGTATGCGCTCCTCCGTGCATCGATCGCGTTCGACGACCCGGTGATCTTCCTGGAACCGAAGCGACGCTACTGGCTGAAGGAGGATCTCGAGCTGCCGGTGACCGCGCCACCGATCGGGGAGGCGATCGTGCGCCGTGAGGGAACCACCGCGACGGTCATTGCCTACGGTCCGATGGTGACCACCGCGCTGGAGGCCGCCACACGCGCCGCCGAGGAGAGCGGCTGGGACCTCGAGGTCGTCGACGTCCGCACGCTCTCCCCGGTCGACATGGACACGCTGGTGGCGAGTGCAAGCAAGACAGCACGGGCGCTGGTGGTTCACGAGGCGGCGCGCTTTGTCGGCTACGGCGCGGAGATCGCCGCCGAGTTGAACGAGCGCGCCTTCGGTTACCTGGCGGCCCCGGTGCTCCGCGTCACCGGCTTCGACGTCCCCTATCCGTCGGCAAAGATCGAGCGTCACTTCCTTCCCGACGCGGACCGCATCCTCGACGCCGTGGCGCGACTGCTCGAGTACTGATCGATGCTCACGGTTCGCGACTTCCTCATGCCCGACCTCGGCGAAGGGTTGACCGAGGGAGTGATCAATCGCTGGCTTGTGGCCGAAGGTGACGTCGTCGTCGTCGACCAGCCGGTCGCGGAGATCACGACCGAGAAGGCGGTCGTCGAGGTGCCTACTCCCTTCGCGGGACGCGTGGCCACCCTGCACGGCGCCGAGGGCGAGACCATCACCGTCGGCAAGCCGCTGATCAGCATCGAGGTCGCCGCGGCCCCGAATGCCGAAGGGGCATCGGGAAGCGTCCTCGTCGGCTACGGCACCAGCGAGGTGGCGCCGCGATCGCGGCGGAGTGCGCCATCGGAGCGACCCGGTGGTCCCGCCAGCGTCGTGACCGCGGCGATGCCCCCGGCTTCTCCGCTGGTCAGGCGACGAGCGATCGAGCTCGGCATCGACCTGAACACGATCACCGGCAGCGGACCGGGCGGCATGGTCAGCCAGGCGGACCTCGAGCGGGCGGCGAGGCAAGACGGCGCCGCGCCGGCAATCGAAGGCCCAGCAACAGGTGCGGTGGGCGACCGCGTGGCGCTGACCGGCGTCGAACTGATTGCCGCGGACCGGCTCACCAGGTCCCATCGCGAAGCGCCGACCGCCACCGCATTGGTTCGCGCTGACGCAACCCGGCTCATGGAACTGCGCGCGGAACTCGCGCCCGGCGCGACGGATGCCTCGGTCACACCCTTCGCCTACATCCTGCGGCTCAGCGTGATTGCGCTCCGAAAATTTCCGAGGCTCAATGCGCATTTCGACACTCAGGCGAACGAGGTGGTGCACTTCAAGCCCATCCACCTCGGGGTCGCCGTGCAAACGGATCGCGGCCTCGTGGTTGTGGTGATTCGCGACGCCCAGAGCAAGTCGTTGCCGGGGATCGCCGATGACCTCCAGCGACTTGCCACCGCAGCTCGCGACGGATCCATCGACGCGACCGATCTCCGCGGAAGCACCTTCACGGTCTCCAACTTTGGTGCCTTCGGTGTCGACGGGGGCACGGCGATCATCAATCCCCCCGAGGCAGCGATCCTCGGCGTCGGACGGATCGCGACGCGCCCCTGGGTCGTGGACGATTACGTGGTGCCGCGCTCGGTGGTTGAGCTCTCACTCGTCTTCGATCACCGCGTCGCTGATGGAGGCGTCGCCGGCGGCTTCATCAGGCATCTCGCGGACCTTGTCGAAGCACCCGACCAGGCAAGTGCGGATGACTGAGATCCCGACCAAGGCACCGGTCGCAAAGTCCGAGCTTCGCCGTGCACAGTCGGACACTTGGGTGTACTTCGAGGGCGAGCTGTGCAGATACGGCGATGCACATCTCGGCCTGCTCACCCACGCGCTCCATTACGGGACCGGCTGCTTCGAGGGAATCCGGGCGTACTGGAGTGAGCGCCAGCATCGGATCAACGTCTTCCGGATGCCCGATCACTTCGCGCGCATGACCGGCAACGCCCGCATGCTCCATATGGAGCTGCCGCACGGTGTTGACGAGCTGTGCGATATCACGGTCGAGCTGATGCGCCGCAACGACTTTCGCACCGATGTCTACATCCGTCCGCTCGTCTTCAAGGCGACCGAGGAGATCGGTATTCGCTTCCACAACCTGCGGGACGGCTTCATGATCGTCCCGGTGCCGTTCGGAGCGTACGTCGACACCACGGGGGGCATTCGCTGCCAGGTGTCGAGCTGGCGGCGGATCGACGACAACGTCGCGCCGGCGCGCTCGAAGGCGACCGGCATCTACATCAACAGCGCACTCGCCAAGACCGAGGCATTCCTCAACGGTTTCGACGAGGCAATCCTGATGACCCAGGACGGACACGTCTGCGAGGGCAGCGCGGAGAATCTCTTCATCCTCCGCCGCGGTCAGCTGATCACGCCGCCTGCATCGGAGAACATCGTCGAGGGCATCACCCGTTCGGTGCTCATGCAATTTGCGACGGACGAGCTGGGTGTCGAGGTCGTCGAGCGCACCATCGATCGCAGTGAGCTCTATGTCGCCGACGAGGTGCTGCTCTGCGGTACGGGCGCGGAGGTCTCAGCGGTGATCGAGATCGACCAGCGCACCATCGGTTCCGGGTCGCCGGGTCCCCTGACCCGCAAGCTGCAGGACCTCTATTTTGGTGCCTGCAAAGGCGAGGACGACCGCTACGCCAGCTGGCTGACCCCGATCACCTGACCGAGGTCGTCGCCACCCGCTCGATCACTGATCGAAGTCGAGGACGACCGCCGGCGTGGTGGGATGCGACTGGCAGGCGAGCACGAAGCCGGCGTCGATCTCGCGCTGTTCCAGCGCGAAGTGCTGGTCCATCTCGACGCTGCCGCTGACCAGACGTGCCCGGCAGGTGCCGCAGACACCACCCTTGCACGCGTATGGCGCGTCCGAGCGCACGCGCAATGCGGCGTCGAGAATGCGCTCGCCATCCGGGTCGACGCTGAACGTCGAGCTGCGTCCGTCGAGGATGATGGTGACCTCCGCAGCACCTGCTGACGGTGTGGCCGACGTCAGCTGCTCGTCGGTGCGCGGGCGCTGAGCGTCCTTGGCGTGGAACAGTTCGGCGTGCACGTGCTCGGCGTCCACGCCGCGCTCGAGCAGCACCTCTTTCGCGGACTCGATCATCTCCCGGGGCCCGCAGAGGAACCATTGATCGACGGTGTCGGGACGCACCAGCTGGTCGAGGAACCGGTTCACCCGCTCAGCGTCGATGTGCCCGTGAAAGAGCTCGACCTCCTGCTCCTCGCGCGAGAGCACGTGGTACAGGGCGAACCGCTCGGGGAACCGGTTCTTGAGGTCCTCGAGCTCCTCGAGAAACATGATGTCCTTGACCGTCCGGTTGCCGTAGATCAGCGTGACCGAACTCCTCGGTTCGACGGCGAGGATGGTGCTGAGATTGGACAGGATGGGCGCGATCCCGCTTCCTGCGGCGATCATGGCGTACGAGATCGCATTTCCCGGATCCAGCGGCGTGTTGAAGTGGCCGATCGGGGTGACGACTTCGACGATGTCGCCGGCGCGCAACTGCTCCAGCGCGAATGCCGAGAAGACCCCTCCCGGCAGGCGTTTCACCGCGACGCGGAGCCGGCCCGAGCCGGCGGCACTGCAGATGGAGTAGCTGCGCCGGGTGTCGTCGCCGGCCGCCTCGCATCGGAGCGAGACATGCTGCCCGTGGGTGAACGAGAACTCGCTTTCCAGCTCGGGTGGAATCTCGAACTCGATGACCACCGCGTCATCGGTGAGCGGCTCCACGGTCTTCACAGCAAGAGGGTGGATGGTCGCGCGACGATGTCCCGCGGACACCTCCGCAACCGGCGTGGCGGTCAAACGCTCAGTGCTCCTTGAAGTGCGGGAAGGTCTCGCCGCAGGCGTCGCACTGACGCACCGCCTGACACTGTGTCGACCCGAAGTGTGTGAGCTCGTGCGTCCTCGACGAGTCGCATCGCGGACACTGCACCGCGATGGTCAGCGGGGTGAGGTCGAACCCATGTTGACGTGGAGGCGCGATCCCGTACTCACGGAGCTTGACGCGGCCCGCCTCCGACATCCAATCGGTCGTCCACGCCGGGGACAGCACGATGCGGACGGTGACGTCGGTGTACCCCTGGTCGCGCACGCATCGCTCGACGTCCTCGCGGATGGTGTCGAGCGCCGGGCATCCCGAGTATGTCGGCGTGATGTCGACGTCGACGTGACCGGAGGCGTCGACTCGGACATCGCGAAGAATGCCGAGATCCGCGATGGTCAGGGCAGGCATCTCCGGATCGGGGATCGCGCCCGCGATGTTGCGGATCTCGTCGACGACGGTCACCAGGTCACCCCGGGAAACGAGCGATGGAGGTGTTGCATCTCGGCCAGCATGTACCCGAAAGACTCGGTATGCAGTCCCTGCCGTCCTCCCGACGGCGTCCATGTGCTTTCAGGCACCACCAATGTCGCGTCACCGAGGACGCGGCGGACATACCCCTCCCACTCCGGCCGGAGTGCTGCCGGATCGGGGCCGACCCCCAGGGCGTCGGCCTCGCGCGCAACGGCGTCGCTCGCGAACAGCTCGGCGGTGAACGGCCAGAGGGCTGCGAGCGCGCTCTCCATGCGGCGATGGCTCTCGTCGGTGCCATCGCCGAGGCGAAGCGTCCAGTCGGTTGCGTGGTCCCGATGATACGAGGTTTCCTTCACCGCCTTGGCGGCGACGGCCGATACCTGCGCGTCCGTCGAGGTCGTGAGCGCCTGCCATTGGGCAAGCTGGAATGTCGAGCACAGCAGCTGGCGGACGATGGTGGTGGCGAAGTCGCCGTTCTCCTGCTCGACAAGCAGGCAGTTGACGAACTCGCGCTCGCCCCGCATGAAGGCGTAGTCATCCTCCGACCGGCCTGTGCCGTCGAGCTCGGCGGTTCGCGCGTACAACCCGCGCGCCTGGCCAAGGAGGTCGAGGGCGACGTTGGTCAAGGCAATGTCGTCCTCGAGCGTCGGAGCCCGTGACGACCACTGCGCGAGCCGGTGCGACAATACCAGACAATCGTCCGCGAGGCGCAGCGTGTAGACGGCCGCCGCGCCGGCGACCACGAGGGTCACAGCTGCTGCACTTCCTTCGGTATGGAGTAGAAGGTGGGATGGCGGTAGGGCTTGTCCGCGGCCGGGTCGAAGAAGGAATCCTTCTCGTCAGGTGACGACGCGGTGATCACCGCCGAGGGGACGACCCAGATGCTCACTCCCTCCATGCGCCGCGTGTACACGTCACGTGCATTGCGCAGGGCCATCTCGGCGTCGGGGGCGTGCAGGCTGCCGACGTGGTTGTGCGACAGGCCGCGCTTGCTCCGGATGAAGACTTCCCAGAGCGGCGCTGGAGTTTCCTCGCTCATGCCGCGGCGCTGGTCGCCGGGTGCTTGGCAGCAAAGGCGGCCGCCGCCGCGCGTACCCAGGCACCCTCCTCGTGGGCTGCGAGGTGATGCGCGGCCCGCTGCCGGTTGCAGGGGCCGTCCCCGCCGACGACGCGGCGCAGCTCCTCGAAGTCGGGCTCTCCGAAGTCGTAGTGTCCGCGATCCTCGTTCCAGCGCAGCGCCGGGTCCGGTGGTGTGAGTCCGAGCACGACCGCCTGCGGCGCGACCATGTCGACGAAGCGCTGGCGCAACTCATCGTTCGAGAATCGCTTGATGCCCCAGGCCATCGACTGTTCGCTGTGGGTCGACTCGGTGTCGGGAGGGCCGAGCATCTCGACCGAGGGCCACCACCAGCGGTTGACTGCGTCTTGGGCCATCTCGTGCTGCTCGGGGGTGCCGTGCGACAACGCATAGAGCGATTCGAACCCCTGCCGCTGGTGGAAGGACTCCTCCTTGCACACGCGCACCATCGCCCGTGCGTACGGCCCGAAGGAGCAGCGGCAGAGGGGGATCTGGTTGGTGATCGCGGCGCCGTCGACGAGCCATCCGATGGCCCCGACGTCAGCCCAGGTGAGCGTCGGGTAGTTGAAGATGCTCGAGTACTTCTGGCGTCCCTGGTGAAGCAGGTCGATCAATTCGGCACGATCGACCCCGAGCGTTTCAGCCGCGCAGTACAGGTACAGGCCGTGACCAGCCTCGTCCTGCACCTTGGCCATGAGGATCGCCTTGCGCCGGAGTGAGGGAGCCCGGGTGATCCAGTTGCCCTCTGGCTGCATGCCGATGATCTCGGAGTGCGCGTGCTGCGCGATCTGGCGGATGAGTGACTTGCGGTAGCCGTCGGGCATCCAGTCGCGCGGCTCGATGCGCTGGTCGGACTCGATCAGGGCCTGGAATTCAGCCTCGTGAGGGTCTGCGATCACCGCCGCAGCGGTCTCGCCGGCGGAAGCATCGCCGTGTACTGCCCCATGATCGGTCTGGCCGCTTGATCTCATGCACCTACAATAGAACCACATGGTCCAGGGAGCCGAGATTGCCGTGCCCGTGCTCGAAGGCACCGATCACGTCGAGTTGTGGGTCGGCAACGCGCGCCAGGCCGCGTACCACTACCGCAAGGCGTTCGGGTTCGACGTCATCGCCTACGCCGGCCCCGAAACCGGGGTGCGTGACCGGGCCAGCTACGTCCTCCAGCAGGGCAAGGTGCGCCTCGTGCTCACCGCGCCTTTGCAGCCCGAAGGGGACATCGCCGACCACATCCGTCTCCATGGCGACGGCGTCCGGACGATCGCGCTCCGGGTCGAGGACGCCGCGGCAGCCTATGAGGCGGCCACCGCTCGTGGGGCGCGCAGCATTGCCGAGCCAAGTCGCGCCGAGGACGAGCACGGCGTCGTGACCTCCGCGTCGATCGCCACCTTCGGCGACACCGTCCACACCTTTGTCGAGCGCAATGAGTACTCGGGGGTCTTCTGGCCCGGATATCGAGCTGACAATCGGAGTGGCGGCGGGGTCGGGCTGCGCTTCATCGACCACACCGTCGGCAACGTCGACACCGGCAAGATGGACGACTGGATCTCGTTCTACTCCGAGGTGTTCGGATTCACCGTCTTCCAGGAGTTCGACGAGAAGGACATCGCGACCCAGTACAGCGCGTTGCGCTCGAAGGTCGCTCGTGACCCGCGGACCCAGATCACCATGCCGATCAATGAGCCCCACGTCGGGCTCAAGAAGTCGCAGATCCAGGAATACCTCGACTACTACCGGGGGAGCGGCATCCAGCACATTGCCATCCACACCGATGACATCGTGGGCACGGTGCAGGAGATGCGCGACCGAGGCGTCGAGTTCCTCACCGCACCGGGGGCGTATTACGCCGCGCTCGGTGATCGCGCCGCGGGCATCGACGAGGATCTCGACCGCCTTCGTTCGCTGAACATCCTCATCGACCGCGACGACGACGGCTATCTGCTGCAGATCTTCACGCGCCCGGTCGGCGATCGGCCGACGCTCTTTTTCGAGGTGATCCAGCGAAAGGGGTGCAAGGGCTTCGGGAAGGGGAACTTCAAAGCCCTGTTCGAGTCGATCGAGCGCGAGCAGGCCGCCCGAGGCAACCTCTAAGCCCCGAGCCGGCCGCGACCAGGATCAGGGCCGCCGGCTATTCGTCGACCCCGAGCATCACGTCGGACGCCTTGACGATCACGACGACATCGCTGCCGACCCTGAGGCTTTGTTGCGTGCGCTGATTTTCATTGCCTCTCCCTGATGGGTGACGATTGACGGCCCACTCTAGTCCGGCCGTACCCGGGGCCGAGGTTCACAGCATCAAACGCGCCGAACGAACCATAAAGTGTGCGATGATGTTCCTGCCTGCCAGTCGGCACGGCGGAAGGGGGACGGGACGGAATGGACCAACAGGAAGACGCGTGGACGCGCGTCATTGGCTTGATGCGTGATCTCGAGATGCTGCTGCTGGTCATCAAGGAGGCAGCCGTGCCGGTCCTGACCGCCGGGGAGCCTGACCAGGCATGGCGGACGCGACGCTTCCTGCGACTCGCGGACCGGATGCTGGAGGACATGCACGGCCTCCAGTTCGCGTCGGACGATACGAACCCGAACTGACTCAGGCGGGGATCAGACCGGCGGCCACTGATCGGGCGCAGCCGGGGTGCGTGGCTTGTCGGCCCAGTCGTCTCGCGGCGGCGAGAAGGTCTCGACGATCGTGCATCCTGCCTTGCCCGCGCGCTCGACGTTGTGGGGCACACCGGGCGGTATCACCCACATGTCGCCGGGCTTGCGCAGGCGCGTCTCACCGCCGATCGTGAAGGTGAACTCACCGCGGATGACGACCCCGACCTGCTCGTTGGGATGGCGGTGTTCCGGCATGGCGATGCCGGGATCGAGTTCGAAGATGCCCAGCGTGATGCGCTCGCCACTCACCGGCCGGACGCGCAGCCCCTCCATGAGCGCGAGGGGCGCGATGTCGGTGACGGTCGCGAACTCGTGGGAGCTGTTCTCGGATTCCGGCATCGCGGCGCAACCATACCCAAATCAGTGGTCGGGGCCTTCGACGTTGATCACCGACGGTCCCTGCCCGGAGCGGGTGACGATGAGCGTCGCCACGATGTTGGTGGTGTTGCTCTCGCGATGCACGGCGTGGGGCGGGACATACACGAAGTCGCCCGGCTGCGCATCGAACACGTCTTTGCCCTGCGCGCCGGATTCCATGCGCAGCGCCCCCGTGGCCACGTAGATCACCGACTCGTGCTCGCCATGGTGATGCCAACCGGAGAACGCCCCCGGCTCGGTATGCACCATGCCGGCCCAGACGCGATCGGTCGCGATCGCCTGGCTGCGCAGCATTCCGGGGGTAGAGGGTCCGTCGGAGAGGTCGCCGGCTCGGATCCGGCGGATGCGCTCAGCGATGGGGAAACCCCGCCATGTGAACCCGCGTCATTCGTGCTGCGACGGCGCGTAGCCGAGGGTCTTGTCGACCACGTTGAGGAGCGGCTCACCGCGCAGGAAGCGCTCGAGGTTCCGCAGGAACAGGCCGGCGATGTCACGCTGCCAGCCGGCGTGATCGCCTGACATGTGCGGCGAGATGAGCAGGTTGGGGACGTCCCAAAGCGGCGAGTCCGCCGGGAGTGGCTCCGGTCGCATGACGTCGAGGGCCGCGCCGGCGAGCCGGCCCGCGCGGAGCGCATCGCACAGCGCGTCCTGGTCAAGGGTCGATCCCCGACCCAGGTTGACGAGACGGGCCGTTGGCTTGAGCGCTGCGACAGCTGCCGCGTCGACCATTCCCTCGGTCTGCGGCGTGCTGGGCAGGAGCATGACAACGTAATCCGTGTTGGCGAACAGGGTCGTCAACTCATCGGGCGAGGCGATGTCGCCAAAGTCGGGATCGCCGGTTCGCGCGGTCCGGCCGATGCCACAAACCGACATGCCGAATGCCTTCGCGAGCTGCGCGGTCCGTCGCGCGATCGGACCAACGCCGACCATCACGGCGGACTTGCCGGACAGTGTCTCGGTCTCTCGCTGAACCCAGTGACGCTCGGCCTGGTACCGGAACGTGGTGAGCAGATCCTTGCTCAGAGCGAGCATCAGGGCGATCGTGTACTCGGCGAGGGCTTGATCGAAGACGTATCGCGAGTTGGTGACCACCACGTCGCTCGCCGCAAGCTCGGGGAAGAGCACCCGCTCGACCCCCGCGCTCCCGGCGTGAACCCAGCGCAACCGCCGGAAGCGACTCCAGTTCTCGCGCAGGACGCCACTGCGCGGATTCCAGATCAGGAGCGCATCGACATCGAAGGTCTCAGGCGGCGGGTCGGACGGCGGGTCGATGAAGACGTAGCCGACGTCCGGCAGCGGTGCGAGGACGTCGCGACTGGGGATGTCGCCCTCGACGACACCGACGAGGAGAGTCATGGCGTCGTCAGTTCCGGCAGCCCCGCGGAGCCCGTCTGAATGCCGAAGTCCCGCACTCGTGGCACCGTCATACTGTGCCAGGTTGACCGACCACGACGGGCCGGCAGGTGGTGGAGTCCAGGAGCAACATGACGGTTCAGATCGCGCAAAGCCGGATGACCAGCGAGGAGATCGCTCGGCTGTCGAAGGAGCATACCTTCTTCTCGTGGTCCGTCCAGGGCGCGGTCGATCCCATCGCGATCGATCACGCCGAAGGTGTGTGGCTGTATACGCCGGAAGGGAAACGCATCCTCGATTTCAACAGCCAGCTGATGTCGGTGAACATCGGCCACGGTGACCAGCGCGTCGTCAACGCGATCGTCGAGCAGGCGACCAGGTTGCAGTTCGTCCAACCCGCCTTCGTCACCGAGATACGCGCGCGTCTCGGGGAGAAGCTGACCGGGCTACTGCCCGGCGATCTCGACAAGGTCTTCTTCACGCTCGGCGGCGCCGAGGCCGTCGAGAACGCGATCAAGATCGCTCGCCAGTACACCGGCCGCTACAAGATCCTGGCGCGGTACCGCGCATATCACGGGGCGACCATGGGTGCGATGACGCTCACTGGCGATCCTCGGCGCTGGGCCACCGAACCCGGGCTTGTCGGTGTCGTCCGTTATCCCGACACGCATCGGTGGGGTGAGCGCGAGCCGCGGCCGGCGGAGGAGAGCCTAGGCGGTCTCGAGGACGTGATCATGTACGAGGGACCGCACACGATCGCCGCCATATTTCTCGAGACGATCGTGGGGACGAACGGCATCCTCATCCCGCCGGACGGGTACATCCAGGGGGTTCGCGAACTCTGTGATCGCCACGGGATCCTGATGGTCGCGGACGAGGTGATGGCGGGTTTCGGGCGCACCGGAAGGTGGTTCGCGATCGAGCACTGGAATACCGTTCCCGACCTGATGACCATGGCCAAGGGCCTGACCTCCTCGTACCTGCCCCTGGGTGCGGTCGCCATTCGCCGGCACATCGCGGACAAGTTCGATTCGATGCTGTTCGCCGGTGGTCTCACCTACTCCAGCCACCCCGTGTCGCTCGCTGCATCGCTGGCCACGCTGAACGTCTACGAGGAGGATCACCTCATCGAGCGCTCCGCCGCGATGGACTCGGTGATGCGCGCGCACCATCAGCGCCTGGCCGCGAAGCATCCGAGTGTCGGCGCGCATCGCAACCTCGGGCTCTTCGGCATCCTCGACCTGGTCAGGCGGCAGGAGCCGTACACCCCGATGACCGGCTTCAACGCGAGCAGCGATGAGATGGCCGCCATCGGCAGATACCTGCGCGAGCACGGGGTGTACACCATGGTCTCCAACAACTCCATCCACACCAACCCGCCACTGTGCATCAGCGAAGATGAGCTCGCGCAGGGGTTCGAGGTCATCGACGGTGCGCTGTCGATCGCCGACCAGGCCGTGCAGGGCTAGACCCGAACACCGCGTGTGACCACCGAGGACGCCGAGCGCGCGCGGCTGCGCGACGACCCGGCCGGCTGGCGGCGCTGGGGGCCCTACGTCAGCGAGCGTGCCTGGGGAACGGTGCGCGAGGACTACAGCGCGAATGGCGACGCCTGGAACTACGTGACGCATGAGCAGGCGCGGTCGCGCGCCTTCCGCTGGAGCGAGGAGGGTCTTGGTGGGATCTGTGACGACCACCAACTGCTGTGTCTCGCGTTTGCGTTCTGGAACCGGGTGGACCCGATCCTCAAGGAGCGGATCTTCGGCCTGACCGGTCCGCAGGGAAACCACGGCGAGGATGCCAAGGAATACTGGTGGTACGTCGACTCGACGCCGACGCACTCGTGGATGCGGTGGCGGTTCCTGTATCCACAGGTGGCGTTTCCCTACGACGACCTGATCGCCGAGAACGCACGCCGCGGCCAGCTCGATCCCGAGTACGAGCTTGCCGACACCGGGGCGCTCGACAACGGCTTCTGGGACATCACGGTCGACTACGCCAAAGAGACACCCGAGGACCTGGTGCTCGAGCTGCGCGCGCGAAACGCCGGTGCTTCCCCCCAGACGCTCCACGTGCTCCCGACGCTGTGGTTTCGCAACACCTGGGCGTGGGGCCTCACCGACACCAAGCCCGTACTGCACGTCGAGGGCAAGCGGATCGTCGCCGACCACACGGTCGTGGGCCGGATGTTCCTCATCGGCGACGGCGACTACACGCCGCTCGTCTGTGACAACGAGTCCAACGCCGAGCGGCTCTGGGGATCCGGGTCGGCGAGCGCCTTCCCGAAGGACGGCATCAACGATCACGTGACCCAGGGCGCACCAACCGTCAATCCGACCCAGACGGGGACCAAGGCAGCACTCCACTACGTGCTCACGGTTGACGCGGGCACGACCGCGGTGGTCAGGCTCCGGTTCGGTCGCCGCCAGGCCGAGGCCGCCGACGGTGCGAGCGCGGTTCTCCGGCTTCGCCAGAGCGAGGCCGATTCCTTCTACGCGAGCGTGATGCCCAGCCGGTTGACGAACGACCAGCGTCTGGTCGCTCGTCAGGCACTGAGCGGCATGCTCTGGGGCAAGCAGTTCTATCACTACAACGTGACCCGCTGGCTCGACGGCGACCCGGCACTCCCCGCACCGCCGCCGGAGCGTCTCGGCGGCCGAAATGCAGGCTGGCGGCATCTCGACACCGCGGACGTGCTCTCCATACCCGACAAGTGGGAGTATCCCTGGTTCGCCGCGTGGGACCTCGGCTTTCAGTGCGTCGCGCTCGCACACGTGGACCCCGAGTTCGCCAAGCAGCAACTCATCCTGCTGTGCCGCGAGTGGTACATGCATGCCAACGGTCAGCTGCCCGCCTACGAGTGGTCGTTCGACGACGTCAACCCACCGGTGCACGCGTGGGCGGCGCTGCGCGTCTTCGAGATCGACGGGGCGACCGACTTCCAGTTCCTCGCTCGTGTCTTCCACAAGCTGCTCATCAACTTCACCTGGTGGGTGAATCGCGAGGACGCCGAGGGCAACAACATCTTCGAGGGTGGGTTCCTCGGTCTCGACAACATCGGTCCGTTCAACCGGTCCGTGGTGCTCCCGGCAGGCGGCCACCTGGAGCAATCGGATGGCACCGCGTGGATGGCGATGTACTCGCTCAACCTCCTCGAGATGGCGCTGGTGCTCGCCACCTTCGACCGCACCTACGAGGATGTCGCCACCAAGTTCTTCGAGCACTTCGCGGCGATCGCGACCGCCATGAACGAGCAGGGACTCTGGGATGACGATGCGGGCTTCTACTACGACAGCTGGCATCTCGCCGACGGCACGCGGGTGCCGATCCAGGCACGTTCGATCGTCGGGCTGATCCCTCTCTGCGCGGCAACCACCCTGGGCGATGCCACATTGCGCCGGCTTCCCGACTTCGCCGAGCGCCTGCGCCTGTTCATCAAGCTCAAGCCGCGCTACGCCGCCGCGGTGTCGCTCGAGGTCGTGAATGCGGAGCGCGAGAGCCGCCTGCTCGCGATCGTCGACCCCGACCGGCTCCGCCGCATCCTCGACTACGTCCTCGACGAGTCCGAATTCCTCAGCGATCACGGCCTGCGCGCGCTGTCCCGGTTTCACGCCGACCACCCGCTCGACATCGACCTCGGCGGCGCGGTCGCGCGGCTCGACTATGAGCCCGCGGAGTCGACGTCGCGCCTGTATGGGGGCAATTCGAACTGGCGCGGCCCGGTGTGGTTTCCGGTCAACCACCTGATCATCGAGGCGCTGCGGGTCTACCACCGGTTTCTCGGTGACACGTGGACCGTCGAGTATCCGCGGGGGTCCGGAAAGCAGGCGCACCTCGGCGCGATCGCAGACGATATCGCGGCGCGGCTTGCCTCGATCTTTCTGCAAGCAGCCGACGGACGGCGTCCCGTGGTGGCGGGTATCAAGCTGTACGCACGGCCGGATCTCGCCGACGCCATCCCGTTTCACGAGTACTTTCACGCCGAGACGGGGCAGGGACTCGGCGCGTCCCATCAGACTGGTTGGACCGGCCTCGTCGCGGATCTGCTCCTGCGCAGCACAGCCGCACGCGACCGCTATGACATCGCTGCGCTCTCGGAGCGTCCGGCTACACTCGGCTGACCAATGGAGGCGCAGCACCGGGTTCACGGCACCATCGCAGCCGCTCTGACGCCGCTCACCGGCGTCGACGGGACGATCGACAGCGACGGCATCGACGCCGTGGTGGACTTCTACGCGCGGTCAGATCTCGATGGCATCCTCGCACTGGGGACGACCGGCGAAGGAATTCTCTTCAACTTAGACGAGCGCCGGCTGGCGGCCGACGAGTACGTGACCTCCGCGCACCATCGGCTGGCGGTCATCGTGCACTGCGGTGCGCAGACCACGCACGACACCGTGGTGCTCGCCGAGCATGCCGCGGGCCATGGGGCTGCGGGCGTCGCGGTGATCCCACCACCGTATTTCGCGCTCGACGCAGAGGCGATCTGGCGTCACCTCGATGCGGCAGCCAACGCGTGCGCGCCGCTGCCGTTCTATATCTACGAGTTCGCGGCGCGGAGCGGCTACGCGGTGCCCATCGACGTGGTGGAACGATTGCGCTCCACCGCGCCAAACCTCGCGGGTCTCAAGGTCTCGGACTCGCCGTTCGAAAGCGTCCAGCCATATCTCCTGCCCGGACTCGACGTGTTCGTCGGCGCAGAGGGCTTGATCGCGCAGGGAATGGCATCCGGAGCGGCCGGAGCAGTGTCCGGGCTCGCGGCGGCCTTCCCGGAATTGACCATCGATGCGGTCGTGTCGCGCACCGCGGAGGCGAGCGCGCGTGCGGCGCGGGTGCGCTCGCTGATCGAACCGTTTCCCTTCCAGTCCGCCTTGAAATTCATCCTGCAACGACGCGGCGTTGCGATCGAGGACGCGGTCAGACCACCGCTGCGCACGCTCAACGACGACCAGCGAAACGCGTTGCAGACGCTGCTCGACGATCCTTCGGGAGAGATTGCTGCCCTGCTGACTCCTTAGAGCACCGCAGTCTCGATCACACCTCCGGATTCGGTGAATCGGTTCAGTCGCAGGGGATGCAGGTCGAAGGTCGTGCAGCGTCCCGCAGTCACCAGTTCGGTCACAGCCTGCCCGGCTGCGATCGAGTGCATGATGCCGTGCCCACCGAGGCCGGCGCACTGGATGAACCAGGGCATGTGAGGGGCGGCACCCACGATGGCGTGATGGTCCGGCGTCTCCGGGTAGAGCCCGGCCCAGCACTTGCGTGGGCTGATCGGCACATCCTCGAGAAATGGAAATCGGTTGCCGATGCGCGCGGCGATCGCATCGAGGAACGCCGGATCGAACGCGGTGTCCATGCTCGGTGGATCGTCGGGATCCGAGAACCCGATCAGGAATCCAGCACCTTCCCTGCGAATCAGCACCCCGGTGTCGGTGTCGACGCACATCGGGATGGCCGCGGGAAACCCGGAGACGGGTTCGGTGCAGGCGAGGTTGCGTCTGCGTGATGTGACCGGGAGGTCGATACCGGCCTTCGCGGCCAGATTCCGAGCGAAGGGACCTGCCGCATTCACCACGAAGTCCGCATACATGTCGCCGGCGGTGGTGCGCACCGTCGCGCCTTCGCCATCGCCGGTCAGGTCGAGCACCTCGGTGTCGAAGAGGAAGCCGGCGTCGAGCCGCCGAGCTTCCTGCCACAGCGCGCTCACGACACCATGCGGATCGATGATGCCGTCTCCCGCCGAGAAGGCCGCCGCGGCAAGCCCATCGACGTTGACGAATGGCGCCAGCTCGATGACCTCTACCGCAGACAACCATTGCGCGTCGACCCCGAGCGAGCGCTGGAGCTCCCAGGCGCGTCGCAACGCGATCTCGCCCGCATCGGTGCCGGTGAGAAAGAGATAGCCAACACCACGAAAGCCCACCTGGCCACCGGTCTGATCGTGCAATTCACGGAGCTTCTCGATGGTGAACTGCGAGAAGGCGATGTTCACCGGCGTTGTGAACTGCGCTCTCACGCCGCCGTTGGCTCTGCTCGTCGAGCCCATCCCTGCTGATGCATTGCGGTCGATGACGACGACGCGGTCGACGCCGGCCCGGCGCAGCTGCAGCGCGATGGCGAGTCCGACTGCGCCGGCGCCCACCACCACCACCCGGGCGCGACTGCCATGCGCTGTCGTGGACGCCGAGTCGCTCGCGGGCTGGCGGCTCATCCTCTACGGAGCCGGCGCGCCGGCTTGTAACTGCGCGAGTGGCAACCCGCGGATGGACGCGTCGATCAACTCCACCGGGTGAAAGGCCGGGAGCGGATGCCGGGAACGGCGCAGGGCCGCGCTGATCTGGAGCAGGCAGCCGCCGTTCCCCGCGGTCACGAGATCCGCTCCGCTGGCGGCGATGTTGCCTGCCTTGCGCGTGCCCAGGTCGTCGGCGGTCTGCGGGGCGACGAGGTTGTAGACACCGGCGCTGCCGCAGCACACGTCTGCCTCCGTGAGATCCACGAGCTCGAGTCCCGGGATCCGACCGAGGACGGCGCGAGGCTGCGCGCGGACTCCCTGCGCGTGGGCGAGGTGACACGCATCGTGATATGCGACCCGTGCCGGCAGCGGGTGCAGTCGCGCGGGACGCTGTACCTCGAGGTCGGCGAGGACCTCCATCACGTCGCGAACCCTCGCCGAAAAGCTCGCGGCGCGTGCAGCCCAGAACGGATCGTCGGCGAGCAGCGCGCCGTACTCCTTCATCGCCGAACCACACCCGGCGCTGTTCACCACGATGTGGTCGATGTCGAGGTTCTCCATCTGGGCGATGAGCTCGCGCATGCGATGCATCGCCGGTTGCTCCCGTCCGGAATGGAGCTCGAGCGCTCCGCAGCAGCTCTGCAGCGGAGGGACCAGCACCTCGCATCCGTGGGCAGCGAGGACCCGAGCCGTGGCTCGATTGACGTGCGAGAAAAACGCGTCCTGCACGCACCCGGTGAGCAGTGCGACGCGCAGCACCGGCCGCCCCCTGGGGCGGAGGTGGCGCGGCGTCCGTGCCGCCAGGTCGGCTCGGCGGATCGAAGGTGCCATGTCGTCGAGCCGCAGAAGCGTCTGGGGCACGAAGCGTCGCACCGGCTGCAGGTGCAACACCTTGCGGAGTCCGAGCGCCTGGGTGAGCGCAACCGCGGACGCGACCGTGCGCATCCGTCGCGGGTGGGGAAGGAGGGAGAAGAGTGCAGCGCGGGAGGCGCGGACGCGCCAGGTGCGAGCAAAGCGCCGTTCGATCTGCGGACGAACCTGCTCGACGAGGCGGTTGTACTGCACGCCCGAGGGACACGCATCGACGCATGCCATGCAGCCAAGGCATGCATCCCAGTGGCGAACCACCTCCTCATCCATGCCCACCTCGCCGCGCGCCGCGAGGTCCATGAGCAGGATGCGTCCGCGTGGAGAGTCCATCTCCTCACCCCAGAGCAGGTAGGTCGGACAGGCGGGAAGGCAGAAACCGCAATGCACGCAGTCGGCGATCAGCGCCGGATCGGGCGGGTGGTGATCGTCGAATGCGACGGTCTCGGCGCCCGCGCGCGCGTGGCCGGGCACTCGGGGCGGCCCCGTGGTCACCGCGGCCACGTCAGATGCCACCGACCTGGCGCCCGGGGCTCAGCGTCCGGGCGGGATCGAGCTGACGCTTCACCGACCGCATCAGGTCCACGGCCACGTCGTCGTCCGCTTCCCCGGGCAGGAGCCCATCGCCCCGCCGGATCGCCAGTCGCCCACCGGCGGTGCGGACGGCCGTGCGGACCGTCTCGAGCGCCTCGGGCGCGAAGCGCATCTCCCCGGTGCCGAGCAGGGGACGCCACGCGACCGCATCGCACGTAGCAGACATGGATGACAGAAACTCACCGGCCAGCGCAGGAAGCGTGGCGACAGCGGCGACCGCACCGGCGCCCGTCCACGGCGAGCCCGCGAGCGACGCAGTCAATGCCGCCCCATCGTCCGCAGTAAGGGTGCGTCCCCCGATGTCGCGGGTAACGCGCTCGGCCTGCACCGCGGCGCCCTGCTCGGAGCTGTCGAAGCGCACCACGACGACCCCCTCGGGCCAGTGGAGGTCGACCACGCTCGGCGTCACCTGGAGCCGCCCGACTCGCGCGGCAAACTCGCAGAGCTCGAGCACCGACCGCGACTCGAAGGCGACGGTACACGACGCCGCCGGCAGCGGATGGAGGCGGAAGGCCACCTCGGTCACGATCGCGAGGGTCCCCAGCGAACCGATCAGCAGCTTGGCGACGTCGAACCCCGCGACGTTCTTGACCACCTTGCCGCCGCTTCGCCCCACGGTGCCGTCCGAGAGGACGAAGCTCGCCCCGATGACGAGGTCGCGAGGAGTGCCGAATCGAGTGCGCAGCGGACCGCTCGCCGCGGTTGCGAGCATGCCGCCGATGGTGGCGGAGTCACCCTGGGGTGGGTCGAGCATGAGGCGCTGCCGGAAACCGGGAGCCGAGGCGAGGGTCTCCTGGAGGTGAATGAGCGTCGTCCCCGCGCGCACCACGCAGACCAGGTCGGCCGGCTCGTGGTCGACGATTCCTTCGATCCGGGAGGTCGAGAGCACGACATCGCACCGTTCCGGCGGCGAGCCCCAGTCGATCTTGGTGCCGCCTCCTCGAGCGACGACTGCCAGGCCGCGCGCCGTGGCTGCGGAGAGCACCGAGGCGACCTCGTCCTCGTCCGCCGGCGACACCACCAGGCTCGGAACCGCGCCGCCGACCGCATCCGACGCATCCGCGGCCCTGACGTGAGCCGCGCCGACCAGCTCGGTGAAGAGGACGAGCTCCGGCGTCACCGACGCCATCACAGCCGCTCCGCCAGGCCCGCCATCTCGATCGCGTGGGGTCGGTACATCCCCGGGACCTCGCCACAGAGCCTCGGGGTGGGCAGCGCCTTGCCCGGGTTGCACAGGTCGCGTGGGTCGAAGGCGTCGCGAACCCTCCCCATCACCGATATCGAGCCGGGGCTGAACATCTTCGGCATGTAACAGGCCTTGTCCGAGCCGACCCCATGCTCACCGGTGATCGAGCCGCCGGCGGTGATGCAGGCGTCGAGGATCAAGCCGGCGAGCTGGAGCGCCCGCTCCCCGGCGCCCGGCTCGGTGTTGTCGTACAGCACCAGGGGGTGGAGGTTGCCGTCGCCGGCGTGGAAGACGTTGGCGACGCGCAGCCCGTAGGTTGCCGAGAGCGCGCCGATCTGCTCGAGAACGTCGCGCAGCCGTGTGCGCGGGATGACCCCGTCCTGGACGTAGTAGTTCGGGCTGATCCGTCCCATCGATGCGAAGGCGGCTTTGCGTGCTTTCCAGATGAGGGCGCGTTCGGCCTCGCTCGCCGCAACCCGGGTCTCGGTCGCTCCGCTCGCAGCGCAGATGTCGAGGACATCGTGGAGGAATGCGGCGGACTCGACGGCGGGACCGTCGAGCTCGACGATCAGGGCGGCGCCGCAGTCCGGGTAGCCGGCATGGACGATCTCCTCGCACGCCTGGATCGCCAGGCGGTCCATCATCTCGATTGCGGCGGGAGTGATGCCTGCGGCGATGATCCGCGACACCGCCTCGCCGGCGTCACCCATCGTGGCGAACGCCGCGAGGACCGTCTCGGTGGATTCGGGGACGCGGACGATACGGAGAACGACCTCGGTCACGATGCCGAGCGTCCCTTCGCTGCCGATCACCACGCCGAGCAGGTCGTAGCCGGCTGCGTCGCGCACCGCCCCGCCGAGCCGCGCGATCCGTCCGTCGGCGGTGACGAACGTCGCCCCGAGGACATGGTGCGTGGTGAAACCATATTTCAGGCAGTGCGCGCCGCCGGAGTTCTCGGCGACGTTCCCACCGATCGTGCACACCTGCTGCGACGAGGGATCGGGTGCGTAGAAGTAACCAAGTGGCCGCACCGCTTTGCTGACCTCGAGGTTGGTGACACCGGGCTGCACCGTGACCTGGTGGTTCTCGAGGTCGATGTCGAGGATCGCTCGCATCCGGCTGAGGCCGATGACCACGCCGTCGGCAACCGGGAGGGCTCCACCGGACAGACCAGTTCCGGCGCCGCGCGCGACAAACGGCACCTGTGCCTCAGCACATGTCCGGACGACCTCGGCCACCTCCGCGGTGGTGAGCGGCAGGACAACCGCGGCCGGCGAGACGCGCCGCCCGGTGAGGCCGTCGCATGCGTAGGTCTGCAGTGCCGGCGTCGCGGTGATCATCCCGTGGTCGCCGACGATGGCGCGTAGCGTTTCGAGAAACGCGCGATCAAGCATGGGCGCCCAGCACCGCCGCCGCCGCATCGATCGTGCGTGCTGCCTCGGCTTCGGTGACCGTGCCCATGTGGCCGATGCGCACGCCCCGTCCCGCCCAGGGACCGAGACACCCCGCGATCAGCACGCCACGTTCCGACATTCCGGCACGCAGCCTGGCGTCGTCCGCGCCGTCCGGGAGCGCCAGCACGCTCAATGTCGGCGCCAGAGACGCGGGCTCGGTGAGTGGCTCGAACCCGAGCTCGCTCATGCCATCACGAATCATCGCCGCCACCCGGCGGTGCCGCTCGTATCGCTCCGGCAGCCCCTCGGCGAAGATGGCGTCGAGCGAAGCCTCCAGGGCACGAAGCAGCGACACCGAGTGCGTCGAGAAGTATTTGCGCGGGTCGTCGACGGAGGCATCCCAGTGGCGGAGGTCGGCGTAGTACGCACGGATGTCCCCCAGCGACTCGCGGCGGCTGCGGGCGCGCGCCGAGACCGCGAGCAGCGCCAGACCGGGGGGCACGCTGAGTGCCTTCTGGGCACCGGTGAGCAGGACGTCGACATCCCAGTCGTCCATCGCCTCCTCGATCCCGCCGGTTGCGCAGACGCCGTCGAGCACGATGACGGCGTCGGTCGCGGCGGCTCGAACCGTTGCCGCGGTCGCGGCGCAGTCCGCAAGCACACCGCTGCTCGTGTCCACATGCGTGAAGCACACCAGCGCCGGCGGGTCGCCGTTCTGAAGCAGGCCACGCAGCGCGTCCTGGTCGGCGCGCTGTCCCCATTCGACCGGGAGCACGTCCGGCCGCATCCCAAGGGCGCCGGCTATCTCGGTGAAGCGGTCACCAAAGTAGCCGTGGCTCACCACCACGACACGATCGCCGGGAGCCGCGTGGTTGACGAGCGCTGCCTCCATCGCGAGGGTTCCGGCTCCGGCGAAGCAGTGGACGCGCGCGCCGGCGGATCCCACCAGGCGGCGGATTCCCTCCTGGATGCGGATCATGGTTGCGGCGTTCTCGGGTCCGGTATGGCTCCGCACCGGCTCGGCGAGAGCGGCGAGCACGCCGGGGGCCACCGGCGTGGGTCCGGGGATCATGAGCAGCGGCGTCGTTGTCATGAGCCGCCTCATGCTGCCACAAGGCGGGCGCCGCGGTCCGAGCTCGAAGAACCCGGGGCAGTCCGCGACGTCGACGCCGTTGCCCCAGGTGGCCACGTGGAGGCTGGCGTCAGGGTGTTCGCGGGTGCTAGATGGAATCGCGACGGAACGCGGCGATGACGACGGGGGCGTCCTCGCGTACCGACACGTCGGTGCCATCACCGAAGAAGACACGCGTCGAGCCCACCGAGACCTGGCGGACCTGGGTCACGGCGTCGACGTTGATGTATGTCGATGCTTCGTCGGCACTCAAGTGGAGCACGACCCATTTCGCCACGCTCTGCAGTCTACCAATGCACATCCGCACACCCAGATACGCGGATGACACGAAATCGACGTCTTCCGACAGGTCAAGAGGGACGGGCGGGTCACGGTTGTCACAGTGTTGAACGAGCATCGATGTTCGCCCCTACTAAGTACGCTGTCGAACAGACGGAACTCCGGAGCGACCCCAGATTGGGCCTCTGATGAATACGGTTTAGCTGATGACAGGAGACTCTGACCGTGACCATCCGTAGCGCACGGTTGCAGACTCGACGGATCTAGGACTCACCTTGTCATCTCGCCGGGTCTTCATGACGGTGACGGCGGCCGTCGCTGTGCTGATCGTCGTCTTCGTCAGCGCGTCGCTGCTCGGCGTCGGCGGCAACGCTTTCGAGGACGGCGTCCACAACGTTGCCGAGGTCGTCGCCGGGTTGTTCGCGGGTGGCATTGCGCTGCTGACCGCCATTCAATCGCGCGGCCGGCGACGAGTGTCGTGGTTGTGCTGGGGTGCGTTTGGGCTGCTGCAAGCCGTGTGCGACTGGAACGCGCTTGCCGCGCACCACACAGCGATACCCTCGGTATCGAACATCGCGTTCATCGCGCAGCTCCCGATCGGTCTGTGCGCGGCACTGATCTTCATGCGCGTGATGTCGTCACGGCTTGCGGTGACGATCGCCTTCTGCGACGGCCTGCTGATGGGTGGTGCCCTGCTCATCGCTGTGCTGGCCACCGGATACGTCAGCGTTTTCGGCAGCTCCAACTCGGTCCTCGTCAACATCGTGAGTCTCGCCCAGCCGGTCGGCGACGTCGTGGTGCTCACGCTGGTCGCCACCGTGGTGGCTCGCGTGGGGCTCAAGGCTCGACCGGTCGGTCTCCTCATCTGCGCCGCGATCCTGGGCATTGGTATCGCAGATCTCCAGCTGACTCGCGAGGTCAGCCTCGGCATCACCGTCCCCGGCTCCGTGTTCGCCAACGGCTGGGTCGCCGGTCTGCTCTGTCTTGGCGTCGCCGCGCTCTACGCGCTGTGCTTTCGCCGCCAGCCCGAACCGTTGGTTGTCAAGGCGACAACCACGAGGACCGGGCTCTGGGTACCGATACTGCCGGTGGCGGTGACCTGCGTCCTTGCCGTGGCACTGCGCTCGAACCAGGGCCCTCTGACGGCGCTGTTGCTGTGGGTCATGCTCGCGCTCGTCGGTCTGACGCTGACCCGCATGTACATCGCGCTGTACATGAACCGCGGTCTTGCTGCTGCGCTCATTCACCAGGCAGCGCACGACGCTCTCACCGGGTTACCCAACCGTACGCTGCTCGGGCGGCGCATCGAGCACGACCTTGCCACGCTCGATACTGATGCGCGGGTGGTGACGCTGATGATGCTCGACCTCGACAGCTTCAAGGAGGTCAACGACACCTTCGGCCACAGCACCGGTGACCAGGTGCTCGTTCGGGTGGCTCAGCGCATTGTCAACAGTGTTCGTGACGATGATGCCGTTGCGCGTCTCGGTGGCGATGAGTTCGCGGTGCTGCTCTCACACGCCCCGGGCGATCCTGTCGCTGTGCTGGCACGACGCGTGCTTGCCGCTCTGGAACTCCCACTGACGGTGCGGGGAACCACAGTCGTGGTCGGAGCGAGCATCGGCATCGCAACGGCTGGGCACGGCGACTCCGCCGATGAGCTGTTGCGCAACGCAGACCTGGCCATGTACACCGCCAAAGCCGCCGGCGGCAGCGGTTTTGCCCTCTACGAGCCGTACATGCACAGGGCGATCGCCGAACGCGTGCGGGTCGAGAACGGTCTGCGGACCGCGTGGCTCACCGGCGACCTCCTCGTGCACTACCAGCCGATCGTCGACCTCGCCGACGGCAGGATGGTCTCGATAGAGGCACTCGCGCGCTGGAAACATCCCGACGGCGATGTGATCCCGCCCGACGTGTTCATCCCGATCGCGGAGAGCACCGGGCTGATCATCCCGATCGGCGCGCGCATCCTCAACCAGGCCTGCCAGCAGCTGGCCATCTGGCAAAGGGAATATGGGGCTGCGGCGGACGTCACGATGAGTGTCAACGTGTCGCCGCGTCAGCTCTATTCGGACGACCTTGTCGAAATCGTCGAGGAGGCGCTGCGGAGCGCCGGCATCGAACCGAGGTATCTCATCCTCGAGGTCACCGAGACTGCGGTCATGGACGACATGGACAGCGCGATCCGCATCCTCAGCCGCCTCAAGGCACTCGGAGTCGGGATGGCCATCGACGACTTCGGTGTCGGCGCCTCGTCGCTGGCCAGGCTGCGCCGTCTCCCCGTCGCCATCGTGAAGATCGACAAGTCTCTGGTCGACCACGTCCCCGACGGACATGTCGCGAGCGGTCTGCTCGACGCCGTGGTCGGCATGGTTCGAGCCCTGCAGCTGAGGACCATCATCGAAGGCGTGGAGCGCGCAGACCAGGCGAAGCATCTGCGCGACGCCGGCTACGACCTCGCGCAGGGCTTCCATTACGCGAGGCCCATGGACGCGGTGAGCCTCGGACGCGCACTCGCCGCGGCTCGCGCGGAGGATGGTGGTCGCGTGGTGTTCCCGCTGATTGCGACCAGCCTCGCGGTCGCGCAACGAGAGTCGAACGGGCGCGTGCTGGTGGTCGACGACGATGCGGCAGTGGGCGTCACGGCGTGCCGGATCCTCGAGCGGCATGGCCTGCGGACCGTGCTCGTACCGACCATTCGTGAAGCCATGGCGGAGCTCGCGCATCGCACCGACGTGATGGTGGTGGACATCGGCATGCCCGACGGCGATGGCTGGGACCTGATCAGCGATGTGCGCGTGAGCACCATGCACGCGCGCATCCCCATGGTGGTGATGACCGGGTTGCTGGACAGCGCCGAGGTGCTCAACCGCGCCTACGACCTCGAGTGCGAGTACCTGGGCAAACCCTTCGCGCCAGAGGCGTTGATCGCGAAGATCGAATCGGCCCGACGGATGGTGGGGCCGCCCTCCGATGAACGATCGCGAGATTCCGAGCGGGGCACGCCCGTGAGTGCGGTTGCGAGTTGAGCGCTCATCGGATGTGCGGGCGGTCACACGGCTGACCTGACATCCGGCGGCGACGTGCCAAGATTGCCGTCGTGTCTCGCCCGCTTCGGTTCGGCTACAAGGTCTCGGCTGAGCAGTTCAGCCCGTCCGACCTCCTCGACTTCACCGTTGCGGCGGAGCAGTTCGGCTTTGACACCGCCGCGATCAGCGATCACTTTCAACCCTGGCGGCACACCGGCGGACACGCGCCGTTCTCGCTGGCGTGGCTGGGCGCGGCAGGCCAGGCGACCAGCCGCATCGCTCTCGGCACCAGTGTGCTCACGCCGACATTCCGCTACCACCCGGCGATCGTCGCCCAGGCGATGGGCACGCTCGGCTCGCTGTTTCCCGGTCGCATCTGGCTCGGCGTCGGAACCGGGGAGTCGATGAACGAGGCGCCGCTCGACATCGAGTGGCCTGACACCAAGGAACGGTTCGCCCGGCTCAAGGAGGCCGTCACGGTCATCCAGACGCTGCTGAGGGATGACAGGGTCACGTACGACGGCACGTATTACCGAACGCGCAACGCCACCATCTACGACCGCCCGTCGACGCCGGTCCCCATCTACATCGCGGCCGCCGGCGCCTCAGCCGCACGGCTTGCCGGTCGCGTCGCCGATGGGCTCATCTGCACCAGCGGCAAGGGTATGGAACTGTACGCGGAGACGCTTCTTCCAGCGGTCACGGAGGGCGCGCGCGCGGCGGGACGGGACCCGTCGGAGCTCGAGCTGACGATCGAGATGAAGGTCTCGTTCGACAGCGATCTCGAACGGGCGCGCGATGACACACGCCATTGGGCGGCACTCGCACTGTCTCCCGACGAAAAGACCGGCGTCGAGGACGCCGTCGAGATGGAGCGCCTGGCCGACGCCCTCCCCATTGAAAGGGCTGCAAGCCGCTGGATCGTGTCCTCGGATCCCGACGAGCACGTGGAGCGAATCCGACCATATATCGACCTCGGATTCACCCATCTCATCTTCCATGCCCCCGGCCCGGATCAGCGCCGGTTCCTCGAGCAGTACTCGCGCGAGGTGCTGCCGAGACTCCGCGCCCTTATGCCCCAGACCACCGAGGTCTGATCGCCTCAGCCCTGTGTCGTCGGGCCGCTCCGGTCCACGGTGATGCGCAGGAGCGCGCGGTGCTCGCGTGTCATCGCTTCGCGGTAGTCCGCCCAGTCGGGATGCTCTCCGCTGACGCGGCGGTAGTAGTCCACGAGGGGTTCCATCGCCTCGGGAAGGCTGACGATCTCGACGGTGCCCTCTACCGTGTGCCACTCGCCGTAGAAGCGATCGTTGAGGGCGCAGAATGCGGCGCGCGAATTGCGCCGGAGATTTAACGTTTTCATCGCGCCTTCGCGTGTGCTGATCACGACGCGGGACTCAGCGTCGACAGCTGCGACAACCGGCGATAGCTGCGCCTGAGCATCACGGCGGTAGGTCGCCAATACGCCTCGCGGGTTTGCGCGTATGAACTCGAGCGCAACTTCATGAGCCATCGGTCAACTCTAGGGCGTGGAGCAGTGAGGCCGCCAGACGAGCCTCTCCCGCGGCGCCGTCCATGACCGTGTCATCGACCACGGCATGTACTCCCAGGGCTCGGATGGGCTCGAGCATGGCCGCATCCTCACGGTCGATCACAATGGTGGCCGCGATTCCCGCATAGCGACGGGCGACCCCGAGCGCTGTCGCCTCCTCGCCCATATCCCGCAGCATCCTCACGGTCGGTCCCTTCAACGACCGCCCTCCGACCACCGGCGAAACCACTGTCACACGCTCGCGGTCGAGCTCGCCACCGAGCACGGCAAGGATTGGGTCGACGCTCAAGAGCGGGTTCGATGGCCCGATGATCACCGCATCGGCACCTCGCACGGCGGCCACCGCCTCGGGCGCCGGGCGGGCGGATTCAATCCCGGCGAAGCGCATGCCGCGGACTGCCGGTGTGCATCGCTGCCCAACGAACCATTCCTGCATGCTGAGCTCGCCGGAATCCGTGGTGATCCGAGTGCGCACCGCGTCGTCGCTCATGGGGATCACGCTCACCCTGATCCCGAACCCCTGAGCCAGGTGGGCGACCGCCTCGGCCAGGCGCATGCCCCCGCGCAGCAGCGACGCCCGGAGCAGATGCACGCCGAGATCCCGGTCGCCGAGCTGGAACCACGTCTGCTCTCCGAGAAGCCCCAGCATCGCCTGCGCGTGAAACGTGTCGTCTCGGACGCCGAATCCGGTCACGGCGTTGAACACCCCGGCGAGCCGGTAGAGGATCGCATCGACGTCGGGGCTGACCAGCAGACCCCAGAACTCCTCGTCGTCACCGGTGTTGGCGACGATCGAGAGGTCGTCGGGCGGCATGATGGCCGCGAGCCCGGTCGCAAGCCGAGCGCCCCCGGTCCCACCCGAGAGCAGCGCCACCTTCACCGGAAGAGGTCCAGCTCCGAAGGTCGCACCAGCTCCTGGCCGGTGCCGGCGGCCACCTCGGGGAGGTCCAGCCCTCGCGCGATGACCACCGGAACCCGTCTGGTCTTGCCCATCAGCAGCTCGGCGGCGGCTGCGAGCTCGTCCGCGATGGCGACGACGGTTGCCTGCAGGGGCATTCCGAAGTCGTCGGGGCGTCCCCGGTAGTCGAGCACGGCCGGCATGCCTGCGATACCGAGGGCCACGTTGACGAGACCCATTCGCCATGCGCGCCCGAAGGTGTCGCTCACGACCACCCCGACCTGCACGCCTGTCAGGGATTCGATCCGCTCAAGGAGCGCACGGGCGCTGGCGTCGCAGTCGATCGGGAGCAGGCAGACGTCATCGGCGCCGTCCACGTTGGACCGGTCGACGCCTGCGTTGGCGCAGACGAAGCCCTGATGGGTCTCGACGATCAGGACACGGTCGTCGCGCACGATGCGAGTGGTCTCATCGAGGACCACCTGGACCATGCGCGGATCCGCATCGAGCTTCTCCGCCAGCGTGGTCGCCTGCGCTGAGGGCATCACCTCCGAGAGGGTGCGAATCCGCCCCTCCGCCTTGGAGACGACCTTCTGAGCGACCACCACGACGTCACCACTCTGAAGGGATCCCGAGCGCTCGACGATGAGCGCTGCCAGGTCGTCGCCCGGATGGATCTCAGGGAGGCCCTCGACGCCGCGAAGCTCGAGGTTCACCCCGTCGGCTCGAGCCGGCGCCAGGCCGAGAGGTCCGAAGGCTCGTCGAGATCCAGGGCAAGGCTCGGATCCTCGTGGAGGATGAACCGCCGGCCGCGGAGCCGAGCCTCCTCCTCGAACTTCGGCAGCGAGGCGTCGCCGAAGTGGAGGGAGAAGTCACCGGGCGGCCTGAGATAGAGCGCGTTGGTCCCCTGGCGGCCGTCCGCGGCGGCGGCCACGACCAGGCTTCCCGGAATTTCGGCGTGGGCCAGCATCCGGTCGAGGGCGGCTTCGTCGACGAGCGGAAGATCGGAGCTCAGCAGCAGGGCCGCCTCCGCTCCGCGCTCCACGACCTCGATGAGCCCGCGCATCGCCGCTGCGTTCTGACCGCTCGGGGCGGCTTCCACCGCCAGGGCCGCACCGCGCAGCCGGGCAAGGTCGGCGGCTTCGATCGAGCCGCAGACGGCGAGCGTCGGCGCCAGCGCCAGCGCAGCGTCCAGGGCGCGCGCCGCGGTCATCTCGGCCAGCCGGCGTCGCGGCTGGGGTTCGAGGACCGAAGCGAGCCTGGTCTTCGCAGTGGTGAAATCCTTGATCAGCACCACGATCCAGAACGATGGCGGCATGGTGTGCCTACCTTCCGCCTTCGGCCGCCAGGGTCACGTCGGTACGGCGTGGGGTCTCGACGACATCGCGGTGCTTGAGCACGTTGAGCGTCGTCACCACGGCGATCAGGACCAGGGCTCCGACGATCTCGATTCCATAGAGGGGCAGACCCAGGCCCACCGGGGCGGGCAGCGAGAAGACCAGGAAGAGCGTGCACGGATACGCCAGTTCGGCGATGGAGGCCATCGACGCAGGGGTGCTCGCCAGCGCCCGGTAGTACAGGAGCATCGCCAGCAGACCCGGGATGAGTGCGATCCCGATGAAGCTGGGAATCTGATGCGCCGCGAACGTCCCGAGGTGCCCCCCGCCGACACCGGTGAGCATGAGGATGAGCAGCACGGGCAGCGCGAGCATGAAACGCATCGCCGCGGTGGTGACGAACGAGACGTTGGAGAGGCTGTAGCGTCCGAAAACGGTGCCCGACGCCCACAGCACAATGGCGCCGAGAATCAGCAGCGCTGCAAGGAATTGACCGTGCTGCACGGACGAGAACGGCGCCAGCGGATTCTGCGGAAACACGATCAGGTAGACACCCACGATGGCGCATGCGGCGAGGGGCCAGAAGTAGGGCTTGCGGCGCTCCTTGAGGAAGATGCGGGCCATCGCGATACCGAACACGGGCTGAAGCATGTAGAGCAGGTAGACCTCATTCTCGACATTGAAATCCGGCGCGGCATGCGCGGGAAACGCGTAGCTGAGCGCCTGCGTGAAGAGCACGGTCGCGAACGCCTGCGCACCCACGGCGATGATGCCCATGGCAATCCACTGACGCAGCGGAAGATGGCGCAGTTCCCGGCGCACGCGTCCCGCTACGGGCAGAAAGCACAGCGCGATCAGCAATGACTCGACGAAAACGATCTGGCTCGCGGTCAGCTCCTTGGTGAGCGCGGGCCGAAAATAGGGGTCGGTCGCCCACATCGCCGCGGCGATGGCCACCGCGATGGCTCCCATCCGTCCGATCAGCGCCCCAGCTCTCGTCGCCATGCTCAACCGGCCCTGGTCACGCGGGGTCGCGCGGACAACGAATCTTCGGAGAGCACCGGTAAATTACACTCGAAGCCCGCCGCTCGGCGTCGGGTGGCAAATCGCACCTGCGGAGATTCAGGGATGTTGTACGGCAAAGAGCACGTCGATCGATACGTTGCGACAGACGGTGAGGAGGGCTACGTCTGGCGCAACGACGCCCCGATCCTCATCCTCACAACCACGGGGCGCAAGTCGGGCGAGGAGCGCACCAACGCGCTCATTTTCGGCCGGCACGGTGACGACTTTCTGGTCGTCGGTTCCAAGGGCGGGGCTCCAGCACCGCCTTCGTGGTACGTGAATCTCGTGGCCGACCCCGAGGTGCACGTGCAGGTCAAGGGCGATCGTTTTGCCGCCCACGCACGTACCGCCACCGCCGAGGAGAAGCCGGAGCTGTGGAAGACGATGACAGCGATCTGGCCGGACTACGAAGGCTATCAGCAGCGCACCGAACGTGAGATTCCGGTCGTTATCCTGACGCGCGACTGACGCGCCGGACCCGTCTTGCGGGGTGCTGGATCGCCGAGCGATGGTGTTCGGCGACTCGGTGCCGCATACGTCGTCCGGTAAGGTCTTCAAATCCCGCCTTCGGGTTGCGTGTGAAGAGCCACAATGAGTCGGGACTGAGGAGGACACCGTGACCACGACCGTCACCAGCATCGCCGAGTTGACAGCGCTGACCGGGAAACACCTTGGATACTGCGAGTGGCGCGAGATCACCCAGGAGCACATCAACGAGTTCGCGGATGCGACCGATGACCACCAGTGGATTCATGTCGATCCCGAGCGCGCGGCGGCGGGACCTTTCGGCACCACGATCGCGCACGGATTCCTGACGCTCTCGCTGCTCGTTCCGATGTGGAGCGAGATCCTGCACTTTGAGGGCGTCCGCCATGGGATCAACTACGGATTGAACAAGGTGCGGTTTCCTTCACCGGTGCCGGTGGGCTCGAGGATCCGAACAGGCGCGACACTTGTCTCCGCGGAGACAGTCGCCGACGGCAGCCTCCAGATCGTCGTTGACTTCGTCATCGAGCGCGAGGGCTTCGAGAAGCCCTGTTGCATCGCCCAGGGGCTCTACCGGTTCCACGTCTGACGCGCGCGTTCGCGGGGAGCAGCGTCAGGGCGAGGACGCAGGATGCAGGCCGGGAAAATCTTCTTCCCAGTACTCGTTTCCCGCGCGTGCCGGGTCCCTCTGCTCACGGAGAACGGCCTCGATGCCGCGCAGGTCCACGCGCCGAATCTTTCCTGAAATCGTCTTCGGCAACTCCGCGAACTCAAGCCTGCGGATGCGCTTGTACCCCGCGAGGTTGGACTGCGGATGCTCGAAGATCGAGCGTGCGATCTCCGCTGACGGGGCGATGCTGTCGAACCAGTCGAGCGCCCAGTTGAAGGTCTCGGGGTGCGGCCAGCGAAATTCGCGATACGCGGTCTCGTAGTCGCCCCGGTTCGAGAGCAGGAAGTCGCGGGCGAGCTTGAATTCCATGCTCGGGCTCTCCTCGTCGTCGGATCAGGAACCCTTCGAGCGTAGCGCTCGAGCCGTGTCCATGAGGCGCTCCGCACGAGCCGGATCCACCCGGCTCCAGGTGTCCCCGTCGACCTTGAGGCTCGTGCCGACGATGACGCCGTCGGCGACGGCGAGGATGTCGCCCAGGCGTTCGGCGCTCACGCCGGTGTTCGCGAAGACCGGCGTTTCGGGGACCGCGTCCTTGGCGGTCTTGAGGTCACCCATCGAGAAGGGAACGCCGGCTGCGGGACCGGAGATGAGGATGGCGTCGACTCCGAGAAACGCCGCGCTCCGGGCGCGATCCGCGATGCTGCGGCTGCCGAGAGCGCTGCTGAACTCAGGCGCGATGTTGTCGAACAATGCGACGTCATCGGCGCCGATCGCAGTTCGATAGCCGGCGAGATCGCCGATCGACGGTGCGATCACGCCGAGGTCGCTCTCGTAGACCCCGGTGAGCACCTCGCGAACAAAGGTCGCCCCGGTGGCTCGCGCGACCGCGATGCTCGCCTTCGCATCCCAGAGGATGTTGACGCCGAAGGGCACGCGCACCGACGCGCGAAGCTCCCCGATCACCGCCGCCATCGCTGCCGGAATCTCCGGCCCGACCACGAGCTGATAGGGGATGTCGTTCTCGTTGCAGAAGAGCACACCGTCGACGCCGGCACCCTGCAGCGTTTCGAGGTCTCGCCCGACCACCTCGACGAGGTGGCTCCTGCCGAGCTCACGATTGTGGCGGGGCCGGCCGGGCAGGCCAGGGAAATGCAGCATCGCGATCACCGGCTTCGGCGTGCCGAATCGCTGCGTGAGCGACAGGTTCATCCCATCTCCTCAGTGCACCGCGGCGCGGTGCTGATCAATGAATTCAATGACGGCTCGATTCCACGGGTCGGGATTCTCCACGAAGGCCGCGTGTCCTCCCGGGACGATCGCCCACGTTCCGCGCGGCAGTTCTTCGAAGAGCCGGTGGGAGAGCGACAACCGGATGATGATGTCGTCGTCGGCTGCGATCACCAGCGCGGGCGTGTGCAGCGATCCGAGTCGCTCCGCGCAGTCGTGGGTGAGCAGCGCGGCGATCTGCGCCGCAAACGCCGGCGCGGGCTGGGGACTCCGCTCCATCTCCGCGAGGATGCCGGCGAGCTGATCGGGGCGCGCAGCGTAGAACGCCGGGCTGAAAACCCACGGCGCCTGCTGACGCATCATCAACCGCATCCCACCCGCTTCGGCGACACGCCCCCA
>CABEDX010000053.1_pt1 | contig 37507 bp, 34 predicted proteins | sample 3132991 | NCBI WGS metagenome assembly CABEDX01 (sample SAMEA5534332, study PRJEB31848) | metagenome | biome: tundra; feature: field; material: soil | place: USA | collected 2013-05 | depth 0.15 m
CGGCATCCCGAGCGCTGGCTCAAGCGGGTGGCCTAGACCGATGCCGGCCGCAGCGCCGCCGACCGTCAAGGACCGCCTCGCCGCCCAGGGACACCGGCTGACCCTGCAGCGGATGATCGTGGCGAGCGCGCTTGCTCGCGCCCGCAGGACGGTCAGCGCGCAGGAGCTCTACGACTCCCTGCGTGGCGAGCACCCCCTCCTCGGCCGCGCAACCGTGTTTCGGACGCTCGATTTCCTCGTCGAGAACGGGCTTGCCCAGCGATTCGAGGCAGAGGGTCACGTTCACGTCTACACGTCTTGCGCGGCGAACCATCACCACCACCTGGTCTGCCGCCTCTGCGGGACGACCACGGAGATCGACGACACCGCGGTCAACCAGCTCATCGATGCGGTGCGGGGCGGGTACGGGTTCGCCCTGGACCACGACGCGCTCGACTTCTACGGGACCTGCGCCGCGTGCGCTGCGAAGCTCGCCCGGTCCTGATCGCGGCCGTTCCTCAAGAGGGTCTGTGGCCTGATCAGTAGATCGGTGTCAGCCAGGCAGCGTATTTCGGGTCGCGACCGGTGACCACCTTCAGGTAGGCGTCCTGGACACGGTTGGTCAGCGGGCCGGGCTCGCCGTCACCGATGCGCCTCCGGTCGATCTCGATAACGGGTGCGACCTGCGCGCCGGTGCCCACCAGGAACACCTCGTCGGCGACATAGAGCTCGGAACGATCGATCGACCGCTCGCGGACCTCAAGGCCGAGCTCCTCCTGAGCGAGATGCATCACCTTTGCACGGGTGATGCCTTCCAGGATGTTGTCCGATGGCGGCGGCGTGATGATCTCGCCCTTGCGGACGATGAAGATGTTCTCCGCGCTGCCCTCGCAGACGTGGCCGTCGCCGGACAGCATGATCGCCTCATCGAATCCGCTTTGCAGGGCCTCGCTTTTGGCGAGTGCGGAGTTCACGTACAGGCCGGTGCACTTGGTGCGCACCGGGGCCATCGCGTCGTCGATGCGGCGCCACGACGACACCATGCAACGGATCCCGCCATTGCCGACATAGAGGCCCATGGGAGCGGTCACGATTGCGAAGCTGTCGGGAACGTCGTGCAACTTCACCCCGATGATCTCCGCCGACTTGAAGGAGAGTGGCCGGATGTAGGTGTCCTCGCGGTACTCGTTGCGGCGCAGGAGATCGATGGTGACCGCGACCAGCTCCTCGACGCTCCACGGGATTGTCATCTGCAGAGCACGCGTGTTCTGGTGCATGCGCTCGAAGTGCTCCGCGACGCTGAGCGCGTACAGCTGCTCACGCTCCTCGTTCCAATAGGCGCGAATGCCCTCGAAAACGCCGGTCCCATAGTTGAGACCGTGGGTGAGCAGGCCGACCTTGGCGTCTGCATAGTGAACGACTTCACCGTTGAAGAACACCCAGGACTTCTCGCGAAGCGACGTTGCCTCTGCAATTGGCTTGGGAACCGTTTGAGTCATCAGCGACAGCCTACAACCATACGCGGCAGAAGCCGTTACCTCGGCCCACCTCGAGGGAGCCTTTGCTATGCTCGCGAGGTCCGGAAAGTCTGCCTGGAGCGACGGTCGAGGTCGAGCGGGGGATCGTGACCAGGGATATTGGAGGAGTCATGTCCGCCGTCATCAATACCAAGGCGAGCAGCCTCCCGGCTGCCCGCACCATCCGCTGGAACCCTTCCCCCGCGGAGTTGCGCGAATTGACGTCGCGGATGCCCAACGCACGGCACACCGAGTTCGACAACTACAACGTTCAGACCAAGGTTGTCTCGCGAAGCAAGGCCAGTACCTACGTCGTCACCGACCGGCCCGAGGAGCACTCCGACCAGACGATGAGCCGGGCCGACGCCGCCAAGATTGCCGGGCGCCAGGATGCCTACATCCACGACCAGGACATGCTCGTCATCGACGGGTACATCGGCAACGATCCCGAGTACCGCGTCGCGGCGCGCCTGTACATCGAAGCAGCCAATGCCAACATCGCCGGCATGCAGCACTGGCTGTATTTCGAAGCCGAGCAGCCGGGACCCGACTTCGCTCCGGTGCTCACGGTCATCTACACGCCCAACCTTGACGCGCCCGGGTATCCGAACGATCGTGTGATTGCGGTCGACCTCGAGGCCGGGGTCACGCGCGTCCTCAACAGCGACTACTTCGGCGAGTCCAAGAAGGGCGGGCTGCGCATGTGGAACAAGCTCACCTACGACCAGGGTGGGCTCTCGCTGCACGCAGGATGCAAGGTTGTGCCGACCGCCCGCGGCGATCAGGCGCTGCTGATCATCGGCCTGTCGGGCACCGGGAAGACAACCACGACCTTTACGCGCCAGAACGACAGCAAGCCGGTGCAGGACGACTTCGTCGCCCTCTACCCGGGCGGGAGGATCGTTGCCACCGAGAACGGTTGCTTCGCGAAAACTTTCGCGCTTGATCCGCAGTTCGAGCCGAGCATCTACGGCGCCGTCGTCAAGCCGGAGGCGTACCTCGAGAACGTCTCGCAGAACGACGACGGTGTCGTCGACTTCTTCGACACCGGCTACACGCCCAACGGACGCTCTGTGTTCCGAATGGACGCGCTGGGATGGCACAAGGATGCACGCGAGGTGGCATCGGTCGACCACTTCCTGATCCTTAATCGCAACGACAATCTCATCCCGGGCGTTGCGCGCCTCCATCGAGAGCAGGCGGCGCTCTACTTCATGCTCGGCGAGACGCGCGGCACATCGGCGGGTGGCAAGGAGGAGGCCGGCAAGTTCCTGCGCGTTCCCGGCACCAACCCCTTCTTCCCGCTCCGTCACGAGCAGCAGGGGAACCGATTCCTCGAGCTCATGGACAGCAGCTCCTTCGAGGTCTATCTGCTCAACACCGGTCGTGTCGGCGGCACCGACGATGATGAGCGCGGCAAGAAGGTGTCAATCCCGTACTCGAGCGCCATCGTCAAGGCGATCTCGGAGGGGACCATCGAGTGGGAGCCGGATCCCGACTTCGGATACGAGGTCGCGGCATCGCTTCCCGGGCTCGACGACCCGGAGATCCTTCAGCCCCGCAAGCTGTACGAGCGCCAGGGCCGCATGGACGAGTATCGCGCCCTGGTCGAGCGGCTCAAAGCCGAGCGTCGCGAATACCTCGCCACCTTCCCCGGACTGCGCGAGGAGATCGTCAAGGCCGTCGCCTGACCGTCAGCCGTCGTGGCAGAAGTGCACCCTCTCCGGGGCGAGGGTTTTGAGGGTGCCGAGCGTGCCGCGCCACGCATCGATGTCGGCCGCCTGTCCGTCAGGCAGCGTGCCGGCGCCGGAGCTCTCCCAGATCCTCCGCGTGTACGCGGCATCGCCGATGAACAGCTCGGTGCCCAGATCGGTCGTCGCCACCACCGACTGGTGACCCGACGTGTGACCCGGTGAGGTGACGATGCGCAGGTCGGGAGCAAGTTCGATACTGCCGTCCACGAGCTCGAAGGTCATCCCGGAAGCCTCGATCCACTCGGTGACCGCATCGCGGTCCTCGAGGATCCGCTCGTGCTCGGCGCGTTGGACCATCAGTGGCGCGTGGGCGAACGCAGGGTTCTGCCCGCAGTGATCGAAGTGCAGATGCGTATTGATCACCATGGTCACGTCCGTGGGGGCGAGGCCATGGTCGGCGAGCGCGTCGGCGACGGTGCGGTTGACGACCTTGTAGTGGCGGAGCACCTCGTCCGGTCCGCCGCAGCCGGTGTCGACGAGAACCACGCCGAGATGCTCGTGCTGGATCACATATCCATGCACCGGCCAGGCACGAGCGGTCACGTACAGGTGGCCGAGGTCGAGCCGCTTGATCTCCACGTGGTGCTCCTTTCGCTCCAGGCGCTCAGACGGGACGCCGTCCCCACAGCAGGATGCGTTTGAACGGGTAGAAGTACGGGCGCTGATCGCCGAGTGCCGCGTGCAATCGTGCGCGGTACCGAGCGACGAACTCCTGGTACAGCGGCTCGGGCAGTCGCGACTCGTAGTCGGTCAGGAGGGTGCCCCGAACCCACTCCACGACCGCATCCGGCGACTCGAGGACATGGCCGTAGACCTGAAGGCGCACGGACTGCGCGACGAAGCCGAGCTCATGGAGCAATGTGGCGTATTCCTCGGGCGGGAGCACCGAGAACGTTCTCGTGTAGCCCCGCATCGCCTCGGCAAATGGCTCCTCGTGCGCGATGTCGGCAGCGAGGGTGTGGGAGACGTGATCGAAGTTGGCCGGCACCTGGACCGACAGCTCGCCGCCCGGCGTCAGCATCGCGGTCAGCCGCGCAAACAGGGCCGGATGATCACCGACCCATTGCAGCGCCGCGTTCGAGAAGACGACGTCGAATGGCGCATCCGGCTGCCAGTTTTCGATGTCGCCGCGGACGAATCGCAACCCTACGGTCTCGACGGTTCGGGCACGTTCGAGCATGGCGTCCGACGAATCGACACCAAGCGTTTCCGTCGCCTGCAGCTCGCGATGCAGGGCGGCGGTGAGCAACCCCGTTCCGCATCCGAGATCGACAACGCGACGGGCGCGTCGTCTGGTGATCAGTGCGACGAGGTCGTGAAAGGGTTGCTCACGCTCCGCGCGAAAACGTTCGTACTGGCTCGGACTCCACGTATCGCGCGCGGTCATGCGGCGGGAGCAGCGATGGCGGCCGGCGTCGTGAACATCGGCCGACAGGATAGCGTTGCCCCGGTGCGATCCAGAGTGTGGACCAGCCGGGCATTCCGAACGCTGGCGGTGGACGCGCGGTCGCTGCGTGAGTCGCGGCCGTTCCGTCGCCTCTGGGTCGGGCAGCTCATCTCCCTGGTGGGACGCCAGATAACCCTGGTCGCGGTGCCGTTCCAGGTGTACTCGCTGACACGCTCAGCGCTCGACGTCGGCCTGCTCGGGATCGTACAGGCCGTGCCCCTGGTCTGCGGATCGCTCGGTGGCGGCGCGATTGCCGACCGCTTCGACCGCCGCCGGGTGCTGATGGTGACCCAGCTCTGCCTTGCGGCGTGCTCGGGGCTTCTCGCGCTGGGAGCTTTCATCGGGCACCCGCTGCTGCTCGAGATCTATGCGGTGGTGGCGATTGCGGCACTCGTCGGCGCAGTTGACGCGCCCACTCGCACCGCGATCATTCCGAACCTGGTCGGTGTCGACCGCCTCCCCGGGGCACTCTCGCTCAACATCGTGCTGTTCCAGACGACCCTGGTCGCCGGGCCCGCCATCGGCGGACTGGTGATCGCCCACCTGGGTCTGCCGGCGGCGTACTCGGTGGATGTGGTCACGTTCAGCGCGGCGCTGACCGCGGTCGCGCTACTGCCCCCGCAGGGTCGCTCTTCGAGCGAGCGCGAACGACCGGTGGCAGCGATCCTGCGCGGGCTGAGCTTCGCTCGACGCCAGCCGGTGATCCTCGGCGGATTCGCGATGGATCTCGCGGCGATGATCTTTGGACTTCCCCGCGCGGTGTTCCCTGTGCTCGCGGCGACAACCTTCCATGCCGGACCGCAGGGTCTGGGGCTGCTCTATGCGGCTCCCGGATTGGGAGCCGTCATTGCCGCGCTGACCAGCGGCAGCGTCGCTCGGTCGAAGCGTCTCGGGCGGATCATCGTGGTTGCGATCATCGCCTGGGGCCTGGCGATCATCGCGTTCGGTTTCGCCTCATCGCTCTGGGTCGCGCTGCTCCTGCTTGCGATCGCCGGCGGCGCGGACAGCTTCAGCGCGGTGTGCCGGACGACGATCATGCAGCGGATCGCGCCCGACGAATTGCGAGGCAGGCTCACAGCCCTGTACTTCATGGTGGTCGCGGGCGGCCCGAACCTCGGCGATGTCGAGACGGGCATCGTCGCGAATGCCTTCGGCGCGGAGGTCGCAATCGTGACCGGTGGCGCGCTGTGCCTGGTGGGCCTCGGCGCGGCCGCCCTCGCGTTCCCATCGGTCTGGCGCTATCGCACCGACGCCTGAGGAATCGCGGCGGCGTTCGCTCCATACCGTCACGCGGCGAACTGCTGACGGCATCGCTGAGCCGCCATGTATCGTCCGAGGCCCGATGCCAACTCAGGATCTGACCGATGTCGGCTCGATGCCCGCCCTTGGTGCCGTCCCCGCGCGGATGCACGCGCAGGTCATCCGGCCCGAGCGCTACGGCGACCCGCAGACCGCGTTCGTGTGCGAAACCGTGGCAACGCCGAGGCCCGGACCGGGACAGGTCCTCGTGTACGTGATGGCGGCGGGCGTCAACTACAACAACGTGTGGGCGGCGCTGGGGCGACCGGTCGATGTGGTCGCTGCGCGACGCAAGGCGGGAGAGGCAGAGAGCTTCCACATCGGCGGTAGCGACGCATCGGGCATCGTCTGGGCGGTGGGCGACGGAGTCGACGGCGTTCGCGTCGGCGACCACGTGGTCGCGCACTGCGGAGTCTGGGATCCCGCCGACCCCTGGATCACCGGTGGCGGCGACCCGATCATCGCGCCCAGCGCTCGGATCTGGGGATACGAGACCAACTGGGGGAGCTTTGCGCAGTACACGCTCGTCCAGGCGCACCAACTCCTCCCCAAATCGCCCGACCTCAGCTGGGCGGCGGCGGGGGCATGCACGCTGGTCGGTGCAACCGCGTATCGCATGCTCTGCTCGTGGCATCCGCACTCCGTTGCCGAGAATGACGTCGTTTTGGTGTGGGGTGGTTCGGGCGGACTGGGCTCGCAGGCGATTCAGATCGCCAAAGCCAGGGGAGCGATCCCGATCGCGGTGACATCGGGCCCGGAACGTGGTCAGTACTGTGTCAACCTCGGAGCACGCGGCTACATCGATCGGCGCGAGTTCTCGCATTGGGGGGTGATCCCCGACTGGCGCGACGATGCGGCGTTCGCGACCTGGACTGCTGGGGCGCGCGCATTCGGGACAGCGCTCTGGAATGTGCTGGGAGAACGCCGCAACCCGCGAATCGTTTTCGAGCATCCGGGCGAGGACACCATCCCCACCTCCATCTTCGTCTGCGACAACGGCGGCATGGTGGTCATCTGCGCGGGGACGACCGGGTATCACGCTGCGGTGGACCTGCGCTATCTCTGGATGCGCCAGAAACGCCTGCAAGGCTCGCATTTCGCCAACGACGCGGAGTGCGCGGCGTACAACCAGATGGTTGCGCGCGGCGAGGTCGATCCCTGCCTGTCACAAACGTTCGCCTTCACCGAGGTTGGTCTCGCGCATCAGCTCATGCGGGAGAACCGGCATCCGGTGGGCAACATGTCGATCCTGGTCGGCGCGCGCGACGCGGAGCAGCGCGACTGAGCTAGGGGTGCGCGGCGAGGTAGACGAGCGCCGCCTTGACGCGACGGTGAACGTCAGGCTCCTCGGAGAGCTCCAGCTTCGAGAATATGGCGTTGATGTGCTTCTCGACCGCGCGCTCGGTCAGGAAGAGCGCTGCGGCGATGCCTGCATTGTTCCTTCCCATCGCCACCTGCTGGAGCACATCGCGCTCGCGAGGCGTCAATTGAGCGATCGGCGAGTCACGTACCGCGCTGCGCGCCGCGACGAGCACCTCGACCACACGCGGGTCGATCACCGACCCACCCCGCGCGACCTCGCGCACCGCGCCGACGAGCTGGTCTATGTCGGAGACACGCTCTTTCAACAGGTACGCACGACCGCTTGCGCCCTTCTCGAGCAGCGCCAGTGCGTACTCTGGCTCCGCGTACTGGCTCAGGACCACAACGCCCACCTCGGGACGCTCGGCACGCAGGCGCTCGGCGGCCCGAAGGCCCTCGTCGGTCCCGGTCGGTGGCATCCGGATATCGGTGATCACGACCGCAGGGCTGTGCTCCTCGATAGCTCGCTCCAGCCCGGGGAGGTCGACGCAACTCTCGATCAGCTCGATCTCGTCAGAGGTCTCGAGCAGCTGCCGGATGCCCTCTCGCAGCAGGTAATTGTCCTCGGCGAGGACGACGCGGATCGGCACGCCATGAGGATAGGGGTGAACAGGTGCCGGGTGCCTGCATCACCCCGGAAGTGATGCAAGTACGCTTGCCACTTCTCGGCCATCGGGATACCGTTCCAGATGTTGAGATGTTGAGATGAGTATCCGAGTGTTGATCGTCGACGACCAGGCACCGTTCCGCGACGTCGCGCGGACGGTCGTCGAGCTCACCGACGGCTTCGAGGTGGTCGGAGAGGTCGAGACCGGGGAGGACTCGGTCACCTCGGCTCGCGATCTCCGCCCCGACCTCGTCCTCATGGATGTGAATCTCCCCGGAATCAGCGGGCTCGACGCAACCCGGCAGATCCTCGCCGACGTGGAGAATGCCAAACCGGTGGTGGTACTCGTCCTGTCGACCTATGAGGCTGACGAGTACGGGCCCAGGGCCGCCGAAGCGGGCGCCGCCGGGTTCATCTCCAAGTCGGACTTCAGTCCCGACCGGCTTGCGGAGGCGTGGGCCTCAGCGACATCGGTTTAGCGCGGGGTCAGGCGGGGACCGCCTCGCGAACCGTTGCGGGGACGTTTCCGGACACCTGAGTTCCGGAGCCAGGCGCCGAGGTCACGTCGACATTGCCGCCGAGGGCCTCCACCCGATCGACCATGTTGGTGAGCCCCGCACCTCTGGTCACCGTGGCGGTGTCGAAGCCGATGCCGTCGTCCTCAACTTCGAACGTCAGTCCGCTCTCCTGACCACGAAGCCGCACCACCACCCGGGACGCATTCGCGTACTTCTGCACGTTCTGCAGCGCCTCGAGCACGCAGAAGTACACGGTCGCCTCCACGTCCTGAGCGTACCGCTCCACGCCCTCGGCGTCCACGTGGACCGGCATGGTCGCTTTTCGAGCCTGTGATTCCAGCGCCGCCACCAGGCCCTTGTCGGCAAGCAGCGGCGGGTAGATTCCTCGCGCCAGGTCACGCAGGGTTTCGAGTGCCTCATCGGCATCCGCCTTCAGTTGCACCACCGTCAATCGCGCTCTCTCCGGCGATGTGGCAGCGAGCATCTGCGCCAGTCCCAGCTTGACCTTCAGCGCCACGATGTGCTGCTGGGCGCCATCGTGGAGATCGCGTTCGAGACGGCGACGTTCTTCGTCCTGGGCGCGCACCAGCCGCTGCCGCGAGCTGCGCAGGTCGTCGAGGCGGTTTCGAAGCTCCGCCGCGAGCCCAACGTTTCTCAACACCAACCCCGCCTGGTGCGCGAGGTCGTCGATGAGCTTCTGCTCGGTGGGGCTCACGGGGTCACCCCTGCGCTTGACGATGCTCAGCGCACCGAGCAGGCGGCCCTGATGCTCCACGGGGACTGAGGTGGTCGCGCCCGGGATTTCGGGCAGCGAGCCACCGGACATCGACAGTGGGACAGGTGACGAGGTTGCGACCTCCGGATGCGTCGCAGCGGGTCGCAGGATTGCCGGACCCTTGAGCCAGACAGTCGCCGACTGCGCACCGGTCGCCTCTTGGAGCACCCGTGCCATGCGCGGCAAGACCTCATCCGCGGCATATGCCTCCGCGACCTGATCCGAGAACTCCGTGAGCACCTCGTACGGGGTGGCGCGATTCCCATACACGAGCCGGTTCGCAATCTTCTGGACACGCTCGCGAACGGGCTGGAACCCAACGGCAACGATGATGGTCGCGACGATCGACAGCCAGAGATTCGGCTGGCCACCGCTCCCAACCAGGGTGCCGATGCCAACCGCGATACCGATGTAGACGGCGGTGATGAATGAAGCCAGGACGGCGTAGACGAGCGTGCGACTGATGATGACGTCGATGTCGTAGAGGCGGTATTTCAGGACGGCAACGCCGATCGCTGTGGGTACCCCCAACACCGCAACCGACACCAGCAATGCGACGGCTGTGCCGACCAGCGGACCGGGATTGGCAAAGACCGCGTTCGGAAGGAAGTTGATGAGAAGGATCGTCACCACCAGGAACAGGGCCGCCGAGGCGACCCATTTGATCTGGTGGCGCGTGTCGGAATCCGCGCCGCGAAGGCGCAGGAAGACGGCGACGATGGCGGCTGCGCTGAACACATTCGAGAGCAGGCCCCAGACATTGCCCAGTGTATTCACCAGCGGCGCTGCACCGGGAATGGCCATGACACTCACCGGAGCGGGGACACCGGCTTGGGGGTTCGAGACAACGCCCAGCGTGCCGGGAGTCGGATTGATGACACACAAGATGAGCCCCGACAGTCCCACTCCCATCACGGCGTATGTCAGCCAGCGCAGCTTTGGCGAGAGCAAATGGCCGTTGGGAAAGACGAGCAGCATGATGATGAACAACACCGCCACGTTCCCGCCCGGAGCATTCCAGAAGGCCGAGAGCAGCAGGATGTAGCCGCCCAGACCGTTGTGCGCGTCGAAGAGGATCGAGCCCACGAGCGCTGAGAGCGACCCGACGGCGAGGACTGCCGATCCGCCCATACACAGCCATCCCACCGGGTTGGCGGGTCTGCGCATTGCGATGACGGCGCCCACGATCGCGAACGCGCAAAAGGGGAATACGAACGCAGCGCTCAGGGCACCGGTGGCTCGAAACAATGCCGGCGGCGTGAGCGGAGAGTAGAAAACAACTCCGAAAGCCACGAACATCGACACAATGAGGGCGAGCATTACCCACGCCGTTGCCGGCCTTGCGAGCCGCCGACCGAACGAGGGTTCGATGTGCGGCGTCGCGACAGCAGACATCAGACCGTCACCAAAGACACGATATCGATGTACAACGTGCCGCTGATGGTGGTTCCAGCGCTCGGCCGTGACGTCACGTCGAGCGCACCGCCGAGTGCGTCAAGACGATCGGCCATGTTGACCAAACCCGCTCCCTTCTTCGCGATCGCGGTGTCGAACCCGATGCCATCGTCGCTTACCTCGAAGGTCAGGCCCTCGCCACTCCCGTGGAGCCGCACTTCGACGTGTGATGCCCGCGCGTACTTCTGCACATTCTGCAAGGCCTCCAGCACGCAGAAGTACACGGTCGCCTCGACATCCTGCGAGTAACGCCGCACGCCATCAGCGCGCACACTCACGGGGACGATCGCCTTGCGCGCCTGCGATTCCAGCGCCACCACCAGCCCCTTTTCGGCGAGGAGCGGCGGGTAGATTCCGCGCGCCAGGTCACGCAACGTCTCGAGCGCCTCGTCGGCGTCGCCCTTGAGCTGTTCCAGCGTCGCCATGGCCTTCGCGGGATCGCGATCCAGGAGCATCTCGGCAAGGCCCAGCTTCACCTTGAGCGCGACGAGGTGTTGCTGAGCACCGTCGTGCAGATTGCGTTCCAGCCGGCGGCGCTCGAGATCCTGCGCCTGCACCAGCCGTTGCCGTGACGCCCTGAGCTCGTCGAGCCTGACCTGGAGGTCCGCACTGAGACCGACGTTCTTGAGCACGAGGCCCGCCTGGTGGGCAAGGTCATCGACGAGTTTCTCTTCGATCGGCGTCAGGCTCTCCCCGCGACGCTTGGTCACGCTCAACGCCCCGAGCAACTCGCCCTGGTGGCGCACCTCAACCGCCCTGGTGGCGTCGCCGAGAGCCGGCAGCGTTCCGTTGCGCATCGGCAACGGTGATCGGATCGCCAGGCTGTCCGGGTACGTCGACGCGGGACGCAGCTCGCCGATTCCTCGCAACCACACGGTCGCCGACTCGGCACCCGTCCCCTCCTGCAGAACGCGGGACATACGGGGCAGCACTTCATCGGCGGCATATGTCTCTGCCACCCGGCCGGAGAACTCACTCAGCACCTCGTAGGGTGTCGCTCGCTTTCCGTACACAAGTCGGTTCGCCACCTTCTGCACGCGCTCGCGCACCGGCTGGAACCCGATTGCCACGATGGCCGTCGCGAGGATCGATAGCGCAAGGTTGGGCTTTCCGCCACTCCCCACCAGCGTCCCGATCCCCACCGCGATGCCCACGTACACGGCGGTGATGAACACCGCCAGCGAGCTGTACACCAGGGCGCGGCTGACGAACACATCGATGTCGTACAGGCCGTAGCCGATTATCGCCACGCCGATGGTGACCGGCAGCACGACGAGGAACCCATACGTCAGCGACTCGCCGCTGACTGCCGCAATCCACGCGGGCCGGACGTTGCTGAGAAGGTATGAGAGGACGACCATGACGGCGAGCACGCCGGTCATGTACACGAACCACTTCAGCTGCTGGCGTTCCAGCCCACTCGCTCGCCGCAGCCGGACGATCAACGCCACCGCTGTAGCCCCGATCACCAGAGGCAACCCCAACCACAGCACGTCCAGCGGAGTGCTTCCGGTTCCACTGCTGAGACCGCTCAGTGGCGCAAAGGCGAACGGCGCCGGAGTGCTCGGCAAACTCGATGCCAGCTGAGTCGTGCCTCCGCTGAACATGCTCAGGATCAGAATGACGGCGAAATACGCGACCACGGCGCGACCGATCCAACGCCACCGCCTGCTGGGCAAGGCTCCATCCGGAAAGAGCAGCGCGACGACGATCAGCATGCACAAACTCAGGAAGGACGTCCAGCCCCCCAGCCACGCAGGCCATTCGACCCAACTCGTCATGGCCGCACCACTGAGCAGACCCCTGATTGCGCTGAACGTGGTCACGAGGCTGACTGCCTGCACCGCCGCCACCGTGAGGAGCAGCCATCCGATTGCGTGATGGGGACGGCGGTTGACGATCAACAGCCCGAGCGGCGCCACGACGACCGCGCTGAGGAAGCTCGAGAGCAGCGCGGTGTCCGGCGATTTGATCACCCGCCAGTCGAGTGCGACGAGCACCAGGCTGACGCCCACCGCTGCGATGCAGAGCGTACCGATGCCCCACGCAAGCCTCACCGCTGCGCGATCGCTCACGCTGCCACCACCGCAGCCGGCACCGGTACGCTGCCCCGAATTTGCGTTCCGGCGCCTGCTCGCGACGTCACCTCCACAGATCCGGCCAGGGCAGCCACGCGGTCGCTCATATTGGTCAGCCCGGCGCCCTTCTTCGCGGTCGCTGTGTCGAAGCCTCTTCCGTCGTCGGCTACCTCGAAATTCAGCGACCCAGCGCCATCGCGTAGCCTCACCACGACCGCGGTTGCGCCCGCGTATTTCTGCACGTTTTGTAGCGCTTCGAGCACGCAGAAATACACCGTCGCCTCGATGTCCTGGGGGTAGCGCTCGACTCCTTCGGCTTCGACCGTGACGGGAACCGTGGCCTTGCGTGCCTGCGATTGCAGCGCCACCACAAGCCCCTTGTCGGCGAGCAGTGGCGGGTAGATCCCTCGGGCCAGGTCACGCAATGTCTCCAACGCTTCGTCGGCATCGCCCTTGAGTTGCTGCAGCGTCGCAGCCGCTTTCACCGGGTCGCGGCCGAGGAGCATCTCAGCCAACCCCAGCTTCACCTTCAGGGCAACGAGGTGTTGTTGCGCCCCGTCGTGGAGGTTGCGTTCCAGGCGCCGGCGTTCCAGGTCCTGCGCCTGTACCAACCGTTGCCGCGAGGCGCGCAGCTCCTCAAGCCGGGCGAGCAGGTCGGCGCTGAGACCGACGTTCTTGAGCACCAGACCTGCCTGGTGGGCGAGGTCGTCCACCAGCTTCTGCTCGATCGGTGTCAGTGCCTCGCCTCTGCGCTTGGTGACGCTCAATGCGCCGAGCAACTCACCCTGATGGCGCACCTCCACTGCCCGGGTTGCGTCGCCCAGTGACGGCAGGCTGCCGTCGGTCATCGCGACCACCTCATGGGTCGCCATCGTGTCGGGAAAGGTCGCTGCCGCACGCAGTTCGGTCGTCCCTCGCAACCACACCGTCGCCGACTCGGCGCCGGTTCCCTCCTGGAGGACCCGAGCCATGCGCGGCAGCACCTCGTCGGCGGCATATGTGTCAGCAACGCGCCCCGAGAACTGGCTCAATACCTCATACGGCGTCGCACGTTTGCCGTAGACAACACGGTTGGCCACCTTCTGCACCCGCTCGCGCACCGGCTGGAAACCTATCGCCACGATCGCTGTGGCCAGGATCGAGAGCGCGAGATTCGGCTTGCCACCGCTCCCTACCAGCGTGCCGATCCCAACTGCGATGCCCACGTACACCGCGGTGATGAACACCGCCAGCGACCCGTACACGAGCGCGCGGCTGATGAACACGTCGAGGTCGTACAGGCCGTACCGCATCACCGCCAGCCCGATCGTTGCCGGAATAGCCAGAGCAAGCCCAAAAGCGAATCCGCCACCGCTCAGATCGTTCCCGAGCGAAGCGTTGACAGACGCAACCGCATACCCGGCCACGACCGCGATGAGGGACGCGACAGCCACGTACGTGAACCACCGTAACTGGCTTCGCTCGATATCCCGAGACTTGCGCAAGCGCACCACGATCGCAGTCAACGCAACGACGATGAGCACGAGAGGCGCAATGGTGAAAATGGCCCCGTTGGTCAATCCGCCAAGCGCCGGCACGACGATCGGGTTAGGGATGTTGGGAAGTCGCGGAGACAACTGTGTTGTGGCGGGGGAGATCATCGATCCCGCAGCGAGCACCAACGAGGCCGCAAACGAGGCCCATGCCACCCACCTCCACCTCGGGGTCGGCAACTTGCCATTTGGGAAGAAGAAGACCAGGAAGACGAGCAAGAACGCGCCAATTCCCCCGGTCTGGCTGTAGAACCATGTGGGCCACTCGACCCAACTATTTGCGGACGCGCCAGCGAGCAGCCCGTGAATAGCGATGAAGTACGCCAGCACGTTGGTCGCGTTCCCGAGTCCGATTGCCAACAGCAACCAGCCGATCGGATTCCTGGCGCGACGAGTGACAATCAGGACGCCAAGTGCTCCGACAATGATCGCATTCGCGATCCACGGGGCTTGCGATGTGTATGGCGAGTCGATCGCCTTCCAGTCCAGGACGAGCAGCACCAGGCTGGCCACGACGCACGCCGCGCAGAGAAGGCCCATCCCCCACGCCAACCGCGAGGCGAGGCGCTGACTCACGACGCGAGTGCCCCCAGCCGAGTCGCGACGGCGGTCATGCCGTCGCCGAGCCCAGCCGATATGCGCCGACCGGCGTCTCGCGCCCCTTGACCAGCGCGGGTTCGATCCGCTCGGCGTCGGGTTTCTCGTCCAGCGCTTCGTAGGTCGGCTCACTCAGCACCGTCTGCCCACCCTCACCCCACTGCTGAAGGCGCTGCGCCAGGTTGACCGCGTCACCGACGAGTGAATACTCCAGCCGCTCTTCGGAACCGAGCAGAGCAGCCGCAACATCACCTGTCGAGAGGCCGATGCCGAGAAGGAACGGTGGGAGGTTCCTTACCATCCAGCGCTCGTTGACCGATTCCTGCGCAGCGTGCATTGCGAGTGCCGCCGACAGCGAACGTTGTGCGTGGTCCGGCTGGGGAAATGGCGCACCGAACACCGCCATCACCGCGTCACCCACAAACTGCATCACGGTTCCGCCTTCGGCGAGCACTGCGTGATTCATCGCCGCACGATGCTCGTTGAGCTGGCCGGCAAGCACCGAGGGATCGGACTTCTCGGCAATCGTCGAGTAGGCACGAATGTCGGACATCAGCACCGTGACCGTGAGCCGCTCGGTCCTTCCCGGCTCGACGCCGTTCTCGCGCATCTGCTGCGCAATCCCTCCGGGCAGCATCCGGCTCAGACTCTCTCCCTGCTCCTCGCGGTCGATGATCACCTTGTGGAGCAGGCGCAACCGCTCGAGAGCGCCCTGCGTGCCGGCGCTCGCCTGCTGCGCGAGCTTGAGAAAGAGTTGCTCGATGTCGTCGGCAACCGATGTCGGGGTCGCGTGCAATGACGCCGCGATCGCCTTGATGGGCTTGCCCTCCGCGACCATGCGCAGCAGCCGCTCCTCGACGTCGTTCAAACCACCCGCGTCGCTAACGGGTCGGGTGAGCGCATCGACGATGCGTGGGTCGAGCATCGAACCTCCGGTGCTCACCTCACGCACCGCCCGCGCCAGCTGATCGCCCTCGGCGACACGATCCTTGAGCAGGTACGCGTAGCCGGCCGCGCCCTCGCTGAGTAAGGAGATCGCGTATTCGGGCTCGTCGTACTGGGACAGGATCACGATCCCGGTCCCCGGATGCTGTTTGCGGACGATCCGCGCGGCGCGGATTCCTTCGTCCGTGAAGTTGGGTGGCATCCGGATATCGGTGACCACCACCTGGGGCAGGTGCTCGGCGGCTCCGGCAAGGAGCTCGTCGTAATCACCCGCCACGCCGACCACTTCGACGTCGCCTGAGATGGAGAGCAGGGCGCGAACCCCCTCCCGGACGATGAGATTGTCGTCCGCCAGCACGACGCGGATCGACGGCTCAAGTGGCATGGACCCACTGTAGTCACTGCCGCGAATGTCGAAATGGGGCTGCCACCACGGTCTGAGGGGGTGTCCCTCACCGGAACCTGTGGTCTGTGCACCCTCGACCACGCATCTGCCAGCAGCGATGATCGGCGGCACGGAGGTACGAAGATGCGCATCGAATCAGCGGTCACGTCGATCTCGTGGATCCCATCCGAGGCTGTCCAGGGCGTCACCAAGGTCCCATTCGAAATGGGCCTTGCCCACTACGACGATCCGCCCCCGGATCACGTCGAGTCGCTCGACGCACTGCAGGCCGCGGATCGCTTCCGCTTCGCCAACCAGCTCACGGCGTGGATCGATGTCGTCGACGGCCACATCGTCGGCCACGGGCAGGCGGGCGGCGGGCAGATCGGGTCGACGACGATCACCCTCGGTGGCCGTGGCATGACCTTCGCGGCGGTTGCCTTTCCAGACAAACGCCCGGCGCCCGTGGTCGGCGAGGGCTGGGTACGCTTCACCCAGACCTGCGGTGGACGGACCGGAGTCCCGGCACCTCGCAGGGTGAATCGACCTCCCTTCGTCCAGATCGCCGCCCCGCTCGCATGGACGACTCTCACCCTGACGCTCCACGCCGACGGAACGCGGACACACGAGCTGACCGGCGCAAGTCCATTCCCGCGCCACTGGGTGTACGACCGCGACCAGAACCTGACCCAGAAGTCGGGGCTGGTTGACTTCAAGAGCTGGTACCAGCACGCCTTCGGGTCTCATACCCCGTGGGGCGACGAGGATTCGCCGGCGCTGGTCACCGAGGTGGAGACAGCGCTGGAGCGCCAGCTGTCGACGCGCATCATGCGAGGCGGGGTCAAACCGCGTATCCAAACGGTCAAGCAGGGCGCGACGCTCGTGAACCGGGGCGACCTGGGGAGCGACATGTACGTGCTCCTGGATGGGGTGCTGTCGGTCGAAGTTGACGGAGCGTCAGTGGCCAATGTCGGACCGGGCGCCGTCCTGGGCGAGCGTGCACTGCTCGAGGGCGGACGGCGAACCGCGACGCTCCGCGCGTTGACGCCGTGCAAGGTTGCGGCCGCAAACGGTAGCGAGGTGGCCCCCGAGATACTCAGCGAGCTGGCTGAGGGGCACCGCCGTGAAGGGGCTCAAGCCGGCTGATCGCGGCACGAACCCGATCCAGGGCGATCTCCGGCGGCAGCGTGGCCACCTCGACGCGCCGGCCGCTGAGCAGCCAGTCGATCTCGGCGGGCTCCAGGAGCATGCCGAGATCGCGGGGCAGGCGTGCCGGGGCGCCTTCGATCACCTGATGTGCCGGCCCGTCGACGTCCCGCGGCCGCAGCCCACCGTCGACCGCCTCGACACCCGAATCGCGAAGGTCCTGCACCAGCGCGCAGCCACGCGGGGAGGCATCGTGGAACACGATCACGGCGGTCCCCGCGCGCGGCGTCCAGGCATCACCGGCCACGACCACCTCGACCGCGCCAAGCTCCGCGCGCCCGGCGTTGGCGGCGATCATCGCTGCAGTTTCAGCCGAGTCGGTGACGATGGAGGTCGCCGCCGCGGGGCCTTCCGACCCAACCGGAGCGGTGTCCGGAGGAATCAAGCCATCCGGCTCGAGTGACCCGAAGCGACTCCGGAACTCGTCAAATGAGAGCGCGAGCAGGCGCCCGGTGAGCCTGGGGCGGCGCATTCGCCCGAGGATGCCGGTGAGGATAAGCGCGACTCCGAGCGTCACGAAGAGCGCGAAGACGACCTTGATCCCGATGAAGATCAACCCGATGAGGATCATCAGTACGCCGAGACCGATCTCGCCGTTCGAGGTGGCGTTGGAGGGAGTGGTCTCGGCGCGAGCGCAGGTCGCGTAGTACAGCTGCCGCTGCGTGTATCGCCATCCACCCGCTGCCAGCCCGGCAGCGGAGTCCTCGACGAGCAACGTGGTCACCGGAAGTGCCATCGCGGGCGAGTGTTGCACAGGTTCCGGACACTGGCCGCCGAGTTCGCGCGCTCGTGACACAGCGATATGCTGCGGCGATGGTCGCCGAACCGGATGCGTTGTCGTCCGTCACGGTGGAAGGAGGAGAACCGGACTTCATCGAGGCGCTTCTCGAGTGGCAGGACACGGTTCTCGAGCCGGCGCGGGCGCGGGGGGAGCGCAAGGATCCGTTCGGGACTGAGAGCGGCATTCCCGTGGACCCGCTCTACACCCCGGCCGACCTCAACGCCCACGACCCGCTTCGCCAGGAGGGCTTCCCCGGGGTGCCGCCCTTCACGCGCGGCATCCAGCCGACCATGTATCGCGGGCGCCTCTGGAGCATCCGCCAGTACGCGGGCTACGGCACCGCGAGCGATGCCAACGCACGTTTCCGCTACCTGCTTGCCCAAGGACAGCCGGGGCTCTCCGTGGCCTTCGACCTGCCGACCCAGATGGGCCTCGACAGCGATGATCCGCGCAGCACCGGCGAGGTCGGGCAGGTCGGCGTCGCCATCGACTCGGTGCGCGACATGGAGGACCTGTTCGAGGGCATCCCGCTCAGCGCGGTGAGCACCTCGATGACCATCAACGCACCGGCGCCGGTGCTGGTGGCGATGTACGTCGTCGCCGCGGAGCGTCAGGGCCTCGACGCGGCATCGATCATGGGGACGGTCCAGAACGACGTGCTCAAGGAGTACGTCGCTCGCGGAACCTTCATCTATCCACCGCGTCCCTCACTGCGCCTGGCCGCCGATCTGATCGTCTGGTGCACGAGCAACACGCCCAAGTTCAACCCGATCTCGCTCTCCGGGTACCACATCCGCGAGGCGGGAAGTACCGCCGCACAGGAGATGGCGTTCGCCATCGCCAACGCGTGTGCCTACGTGCAGGCATCGATCGAACGCGGCATCGGCGTGGACGACTTCGCGCCCAAGCTCTCCTGGATCTTCAACACCCACATCGATTTCTTCGAGGAGATCGCCAAGTACAGAGCCCTGCGACGCCTCTGGTCGCGAACCATGGCCGAACGATTTCACGCGCGCGACCCGCGCTCGCTCATGCTGCGCACGCACACGCAGACGGGCGGTTCGACACTCACCGCGCAGCAGCCGGAGAACAACATCGTCCGAGCCGCCATCGAGGCACTCGCGGCGGTGCTCGGTGGTGTTCAGTCGCTCGCGCTGTCCTGCTACGACGAGGCGCTCTCCATCCCGACCGAGAAGGCGCAGCGCATCGCCGTGCGGACGCAGCAGATCATCGCCGAGGAGACCGGCGTGACCAACACGGTCGACCCGCTGGGTGGTTCGTACTACGTCGAATGGCTCACCGACGAGCTCGAACGTGAGGCTCGCAGGCTCCTCGACGAGATCGACGAGCGCGGCGGCGCGGTCGCGTGCATCGAGACCGGATGGATGCAGCAGCTCATCCAGGACGAGGCGTACCGCACCGAGCGCGCGATCGCGGTCGGAGATAAGGTCATTGTCGGCGTCAACCGGTACACCGAGACCGAGGAGGGTGGAGCCCCACTGCTCTTCCGCCCTGATGAACGCGCCATGGCCGAGCAGGCCGCGCGACTCGCGGCGCATCGCGCCCGGCGCGACCGGCGAGCTGTCGACGTGGCGCTCGCATCGGTCAAGCAGGCCGCGACGTCGGACGCGACGCTGATGCCGCGCATCCTCGACGCCGTGCGTGCGGAGGCGACGCTCGGGGAGATCTGCGGGGCCCTGCGGGCCGTCTTCGGCGAGTACCAGCCCCCGGCGACGATCTGATTCGCGCGAGTTGGGTTCCATCAAGCGCTGGTTCAAGAACAACCCTCGAACGGTCTTCCTGGTCGTGGTCGGGGTCGTGCTCCTCGGTCTCTTCCTCGGAGTGATCACGCCGCTCTTCGCGACCGCCGGCCCTGCCATGGCGGATATCAGCGGCGTGATCCCGGCCACTGCGACTGCGGACCAGCGCCTCGAGGTGGACGTTTCCATCGACAACGTCGGTGACCCGGTCATCGGCCAGCTCTGCGTCGGAGCACTGGTGTCCGGTCCGCTGACGCCGGTTGATGTCATCTTTCAGAACATCGACAAGGAGCCGTTCGTCGACCAGCAAGGAACATGGAAGGCGTGCGGTGGTGAGCTGACGAGCCAGTCGAGCGCCCCGGTGCAGCTGTTCTTCCAGGGCGGGACTCCGGGTGCCGCTCAACTCGTCCTGTCGCCGATGAACGGCAAGCAGACCGTCGGCCAGGCGCTCACCGGATCGCTATCCGTGCAAAACCCCTGACCTCTGAGGAACCGGATACAAGGCTGTCACGCCCAATTCTCTCGGCATCTCTGCCTCTAGGCTCTTGTCTCGAGAGGGTTATGCGAAACGAGAGCGCCGCTCGGCGCTGGCTGCCAATATTCGCGACGGCGGTACTGCTCGGCATCACGTGCTGGCAACTCGTGGATTCCTCGCTCCCGCCACGGATCTGGCTCGTCGAGGCCGAGGTCGTGGTGGTCGCATCGGTGATGCTCGAGATCACGATTCGGTTACGTCGTGCCGCCCGCGTCAACGCCTCGGTCGTCGCTCTCGTGCACGGACTCACCAGTGTCGGGTTGTGCACGCTCGTCCTCGGCCTCTCCGCACCACGGTTGACCCACCCCGTGCCGCTCATCGTGCTCGGCTTCGTCGCTGTGCTGTTGACGGTCGACCCATCGGCTCGTGCCCCGGCGCTCTGGACCATCCTCGTGGCGTCATGCGCCGGGCTCGCCGCTGTCTGGTGGTGGGGCGGGCTGATCCCCGTGTACGGAACCAACCAGCTCATTCAGATCGAAGCACTCCTGGTGGGCGTGGTCATCCTTGCCTATTCCAACTGGTCGCTGACCGACCGCCATTACCAGGCGCAGACGCGAAGGTTGCGAGCCGTTGCCGACGTGGCACGCCGGCTGGGGTTGACGACGGACTCGAGCGAGGTCGCGGCGGCCGTCCTCGGTGGCTGCCACGAAACCTACCCGGACGCGACCTGGGGACGCGTCCTGCTCTTCGACGCCGGCGCCGGCGGCCTGGCGACGCTGCCCCTGATCCTCGGTCCCGCAGGAGTGACTCTGGCGAGTGGACCGACGGTCATCATGGCGCCGGGAGGCGGCGTCATCGGCCGGGTGTACCTCACCGGCGATGCGTGCCTGCTCCGGACTCCCCGCGATATCAAGCAGGCGTATGCGGCGATGCCGCATGCGCGCCTCGAGGAACTCGAGAGTCTCGGTGATGGCCGGCGCTCGAGAAGCGTCGTCGCAGCCCCGCTTCGTGCTGCCGGCGGACGTGTGATCGGCGTGCTCGTCCTCATCTCCCATGCGCGCCGCGGTGCCTGGGATGTCGACGATCTCACCGTCGTCCAGGCAATCGCCGACGAGGCCGCGGTGGCCGTCGCGCGTGCCGGTCTCTTCGAGGAGAAAGCGCTGCACGCCACCACCGATCCACTGACCAAGGTTGGCAACCGGCGCGCATTCGAGGAGCGTCTCGGGGAATTGACCGGCGCGACCGCGGTCATCGCGATCGACGTCGACCACCTCAAGCCCATCAACGACGAGTTCGGCCACGAGGCCGGCGACATGCTGCTCATCGAGGTCGCCCGAACCCTGCGCGCCCAGCTTCGCGCCGGCGACCAGCTCCTCAGGATCGGCGGCGATGAGTTCGTGTCAATCATGGACGCAACAACCGAAGCCGAGGCGGTGGCGATCGCCGAGCGGATGCGTGTCTCGCTCCACGGCGTCGCGCTGCCCCACGGCAAGGCACGCATCAGCGCTGGGGTTTCAGCCGGAGGTGGCGGCGTGCATGCACTCTGGCTGGCCGCCGACGAGGCATTGTCGAAGGCGAAGAAGGACGGCCGCGACCGTGTCGTGATCGCTGGAGATCGGTCGATGCCGAGCCTCGTGCGTGGAGGCGGCGACGCCGGCGAGATGCTCGACGCGATTCTCAGCAAGCGGCGCGTGCTCCAGGCGATGTTCCAGCCGATCGTGCTCCTGAACGACCACCGCACGATCGGATGGGAGGCGCTCGCGCGCGTCCCGGGGCTCCGTGATCCCGTCGACGGGGTCGAGGATGTGTTCGCACTGGCGCACCGTCGCGGCGTCACCAAGGAGATCGACTGGATCTGCAGACGGATCGCCATATCGGCGGCGTCGAGCCTGCCCGGGTCGGATCCGCTCTTTCTCAATGTTTCGGCCGCGATGTTGCTCGATCCCCTCCACCCCGTCGACCACATGCTCCTGCTCGCCCGGTGGGCCGAGCGTGAGCCCGAGACGATCGTCCTCGAGATCACCGAGCGCGAATCGATCGCCGACCAGCAGCGACTCCGATTGGTGCTCGCCAGCTATCGGGAGCATGGCTTCCAGTTCGCCCTTGACGACATCGGCGAGGGTCACTCCACGCTGGAGTTGCTCGCCGCTGCTGTCCCTGAGTTCGTCAAGGTTGCCAAGAGCATCACCCAGGCCTGCGACGAGCGCGGCGCCCGCGCGGTCATCGAGGCGACGGTCGCGTATGCACGCAGCTCGGGATCCACGGTCATCGCCGAGGGAATCGAGGACGAGGAGACGGCGGACCGTCTCATCGCACTCGGGGTCACCGCCGGCCAGGGCTACTGGCTCGGCCGCCCGCGCGAGATGGCCGTCGACCACGAAGCCCGAGGTGAGGCGACGGCCTGACGGCCCTCGCGGTCAGCCGGTCGGCGCGGCGACAAGCTCCCAGGTGGAACCCGCCGGGTTGTCGTGCACCTCGATACCTGCATCCACCAGCAGGTCGCGCAACCTGTCGGCGAGCGCGTATTCCCCCGCCCCGCGCATCTCGACGCGCAGGCTGAGAATCCGCTCAACCACGGGGCCGACCTGGTCGCGCGGATCGGCAGCGCCGTTACGGGCGAGGTCGCCAAGGCGCACCACGTACCGACGGAGGGTCTCGCGCGCACGATCCTGCTCGTCCGAGTCGAGCGTGTCCGCGGACCATTCGTGGATCTGCGAGTCGATCGCCAGGACAGCGCTGACTGCGCCGTCGACGTCGCGTGAGGCGAGCGCCGTCTCGGCGGCCCCCGACTGGCGGTTGACCTCCTCGAGAAACGGTGAGACACCGGCGGCCGGAAGCGCGTCGGGTTCGGCGCCGTTTTCGGAGGCGGCAATGGCCGGCGCACCTCCCCCAGCGATGACCAGGCCGGCGCCGAGTGCGCTCACCGGCACGGTCGTGCCGTTCTCGAATCGTTGGGAGACGCCATTGCGGCGCCAGGTCAATCCACCGCGCCCGCGGATGCTGACGGTTCCCGCATCGATGTCGAAGATGGCCGCGGTGTGCTCGTCGACACCGAGGATGTCGACGCCGTCCGGGAGCAGGTCCTCGAGCATGCGCAGCCGGCGCTCGCCCATATAGCAGTAGCGGGTGTCGTGCGTCCCGCCCTCGGCGTTGTTGTAGTGCGGGACGACCGCGGCACGAAGGCCGGTGACGCTGAGCAGGTGGAGGCCGTCCAGCCATCGCGGCTCCTCGCCAACCTTGTACACCTCGTAGACCGGGAGCGAGCACACGCCGAGCCCGACCGCGGCCGCGCTCGCGAAGGTCACGCAGCCGCCATCCCGCAGCTTGGCGGCGAGCAGGTCTGGAACCGCGGTGCCGAGCCACTGACGGAGGGCGTAGCTCGGACTGCCCGGGCCGGCGAACACGTAGCGCGCTTCGGCGACGCGGGCGAGCATGGTCTCGTACTCGAGCGCCGACGCCAGCTCGCGATTGCGAAACGTGGCCACGCTGATCGGAAACCCGACGCGGTCGCGAAAGTAGACGAGGGTGCGCTCGCTGATGTCCGCCGCGTTCTCCTGGAACCCAAACGGGGTGTCGAGCAGGACGGCGGGCACCGGCCGCGGTCCGAGGCGTGAGAGCAGATCGGCGTGCACCGACACCATCGTCGGGGTGGTCTCCCCGGATCCCATGATGCAGAGCAGGCGTGGCAGACGAGCGCCGCCGGCGGGGCCGTTCACGCCTCGATCGTACGGTGTGCGGCCCGTGCGACCATCGTCGAAGGAGGTAGCCGGCGATGGACATGGCAGGCATCAAGGCGGATCTGCGGGAACGGGCGAGCCACGTCGGATTCGCCGCCTGCGGTGTCACCTCGGTGCTCCCGTTCACCGAAGCGCGCACCCAGGCCCTCGCCGCCATCGACGCCGGCCGCATGGACGGGATGTCCTGGTACACCCGCGACCGCGTTGAGGCGTCGGCGGACATCGGTGGTCGCTACCCGTGGGCGAGGTCGATCATCGCGCTCGCGTGGCCGTATCAACCCGCCGCGTCGGAGCCTCCGATTGACGACATCAGCGACGCCACGGTGCGGGGTCGATTCTCGGCCTACGCGTGCACCCGGGACGGCGGCCGTACCGTCGACTACCATGACCTCCTCGCGGAGCGTTGCGACGGATTGGTGGAGTGGCTCGGCGAGCGGGTCGAGGGCGTCAGAGCAAAGCGTTTCGTGGATCACGGGTGGGCCCTGGATCGCGCCATCGCCGAGCGAGCCGGTGTCGGATTCGCGGGAAAGCACGCCTCGGTGATCACGCTCGCGGCGGGCTCGTACGTGCTTCTCGCGTCCATCGCCGTGTCGGTGTCGCTGCCGGTCGACGTCCCATCGCGTCGAGGGTGCGGCCGGTGCACCGCATGCATTCCATCCTGTCCGACCGGGGCGATCGTCGCGCCCGGCGTCATCGACGCCCGGCGTTGCATCTCCTACCTGACCATCGAGCACCGGGGTCCGATTCCTGACGAATTACGATCTCTGATGGGAACCTGGGCGTTCGGTTGCGACCTCTGTCAGGAGGCGTGTCCGATCAACCACCGCCTTGCGCCGCAACCGCTTGACGTCGCGACCGCGAGCACTGTGCATGGTCCGGTGCCCCACCCTGACCTTATAGAGTGCCTGGAGCTCACCGATGCCGAGTTCACGGCCCGTTTTCGGGCCACGGCGGTCGCTCGTACGGGACGCGCCGGGTTGGCGCGGAACTGCGCGATCGCGCTCGGGAATGCCGGGGATGACAGGGCGCTCCCGGCGCTGCAGCGCAGTGCCGCATCCGACCCGGACGAGGTGGTGCGTGAGGCCGCTCGCTGGGGGATCGCACAGCTGACCGGCTGCTGAACGCAGCCCGTTGGTCAGCGGAAGAGCAGGACTGCCGCTCCCGCGCCGATAACCAGTGGCGCTCCGACACAGGCGGCCAGCAGCGAGACCGAATCGGGTTCGCGGGGCCACCAGGCCGGGGGCAGAGCCCGGTTGATCGGCACTCGCGCGCCGCGGAGACGCGTGTTCCCGTCGAAGAGTGCGAAGGCCGCGACGCAGGCCAGAGCGATGAGCAGCGCCGCCTCGGCGAGGAGCGCCGCTGCTGCGGTGGCGCCCGCGGCATGGAGCAAGGCGCAGAGGACGAAGGTCACGATGCCGAGGCCGGCGCCGCAGGACGCGGCCAGGAAAGTGGTCGGCAGCGAGGTGCGCGGCAGGCTCGGGAGTCGCATGGCTTTCGTTCGCAGCGTAGCACTCGGGCCGACTGGATGACGGTTCACAGGGAGGGGACTCGGTTGTGACGAAACCGTTACGGCAACCGGGAACGCTTGACGCAAGCGATCTACTGTGCCTACGCTGCGTCCGCCGCCACCGGGCGGCCGGTTCCCACTTCTCTCCCAACGTCCCACTACACGAGGAACCCGATGCCGACAAGGTCTCGTCTTGCCGCTGCCGCGCTCGGCGCCACCGCCGTCGCCACCATACCCTCCGGCGTTTTCGCAACCTCATACGTGGTGCGACCCGGTGACACCGCATCGGATATCGCGGTCCGGCACGGCACCACGATCGCGGCACTCCTCGACGCGAACCGCATGGCTGCGCCGGAGCTCATCCGAGTCGGTCAGATGCTGCAGATCCCCGACGCCTCGCTCACGCTGCCCGCCTACGCTCGCGCTGCGAACGACTCGGAGACCTATCGAGTCGGCCGCGGCGAGGGCGTGTTCGAGGTGGCTCGCCGCTTCGGCGTCGACCCGACCGCGCTCGCGCGCACCAACGGGATCGGCGTCAACGCACCGATCGCCGAGGGCGACGAGCTCGTCGTGCCCGGTCGTCTCACGCGGATGAACGCGCTGGTGAGCTTTGTGGCCGCCGATGTCGGCGTCGATGCGAGGCTGCTGCGCGGGGTGGCTTGGGCCGAGTCCGAGTGGAGCCAGGAACAGGTCTCAGCGACCGGTGCAGTGGGCGTCATGCAGCTCGAGCCCTTCACCGGGGAGTGGGTCTCGCGTCACCTGGCGGGGACGCACCTCGACATCTGGCGCGCCCAGGACAACGTCGTCGCAGGCGCAATGCTCCTGCGCCACCTGATGACCAAGCACGAGGCCGACATCCCCGCCACCCTCGCGGGGTATTACCAGGGTGATGCGAGCGTTGCCGGCCACGGCGTCTACGACGACACCCGTCGATACCAGCGCCAGGTCCAGGAGCTGATCGCTCAGGACGTCTGAGCCCTCGGGGCCGGCCAGCCACCGACCCTCGTCATCCGTCCGCTCCGGTCGACGAGCCGCGCCGGAAGCCCGGCCTGGTCCAGCCACGCGGCCGCCGCGGCACCACGGACGATCGCCGCGGTGGCGGCGATATTGGCGTCGACGCAGGTGCCGGCGACGACGCTGACCGTCCGCCACGGTCCTGCTGAGGGCAGCCCGGTGGACGGGTCGATGATGTGATGCAACTCCACGCCGCCCCGCCGCCAGCGGCGGACGGTGGTGCTCGAGGTCGCGACCCCGCCGGATTGGATGGCGATCGTCTCGCCATCGGGCGTGATCGCGGCGCGGCTGTCCTCGGCGATCTGGATGTTCCAGCCGTCCTCCGGGGGGTCGCCCGCGACCGAGACGTCCCCGCCCAGGCTCACGAGCACCCCGCCGCCGCGCATGGTTTCGAGGGCCGCCCTGGCGGCGAGATCGGCAGCGAGCGCTTTCGCGGTGGCGCCGAGGTCGACCTCGACGCCGGCATCGATCTCGACGCGCCGCGACGCCGGATACAGGCGCACCCGTCGCCATCCGGGGATCGGTGACACCGTGAGTTGCAGTGGTGCCCCTTCGGCTGGAAGGGCGTCGAAGTCGACGTTGTACCCGGCGTTGCGCACCGCTTCTCCGACAGTGGGATCGACCGCGCCGTCGGTCAGCTCGGCCGCGCGCATCGCTGTGGCGAGTGCCTGCGCGAGCAGCGGCGAGACGATGCCCTCGTGCCGCCCGCCGCCCGCCTGGAAGCGGCTCAGCTCGCTGTCATCGCGAAAGCGGCTGCACGCCATGTCGATGGCGGCGACAACATCCTCGACGGCGCTGGTCGCACGACCGAGCGTGTCGGGATCCGTGACCACCACGTGCATCGATGTGCCGAGAGCGGTACCTCGATGCGCGGCAAGGGTCATGAGCCTCCGCTGACAGTACTCGCTGAAGATGAGCTTCCGGTGCTCGCGGATCCAGTGGAGAGCGACGACGACCCGGTGCTCGTGGACGAAGACGACGAGGACGAGGACGGAGTCGCGGTCGTCGTGGACGATGTCACCGACGACGTCGATCCGGCGCTTGTCGACGAGGTGCCGGCGTTGGTGTGGTACGCCACGATGCCGAGCACCGCCACGGCGGTGGTTCCCATGACCCCGACGGAGGCCGTGAGCTTCTTGCGGAGACGGAGCGCGCGATCTCGCTCGGCCGCCGTGATGCGTCGTTTTGGGGCGGCCATTACCGGACCTCCTGGGGCTGGGCTGCGTGTGCTCGCAACCCGCTGCCACCGAACTGAGCCTGGCGGCGCATGCGAAGCACACCGCGCAGGTCGGTGATCACTGTTCGCGGGATGTTCACGCGCGAATCCGGATCCTCGATCCACTCGACTGGTACCTCGTGAACGCGGAAGCCGTCCCGTTGTGCGACCACGAGCAGCTCGGTATCGAAGAACCATCCCTGGTCGCGAACCGCCGGCAGCAGGTGACGCGCGACCTGGGCGCGCATCGCTTTGAAGCCGCACTGCGCATCGCGAAAGCGTGTGTGCAGGACTGAACGCAGAAGAAGGTTGTACGCGCGCGATATGAGCTCGCGCTCAGCGCTCCGCCTGACACGCGCGCCGGGCGCGAGCCTGCTCCCGATGCTGATATCGCTGCTGCCCGAGAGGAGCGGCGCGATCAGGGCGCCGAGCGACTCGAGTGAGGTTGAGAGGTCGACATCCATATAGGCGACCACGCGGGCATCACTCGACATCCAGGCGGTGCGGAGTGCGCGGCCGCGACCTTTCTCGGGAAGGTGCATGAAACGCACTCCGTCGAGCTGATTTGCGAGACGCATGCCGATCAGCCGGGTTCCGTCATCACTCGCGTTGTCGACGATGGTGAGGCGGGTCGCAAAAGGCATCTCGGCGCGAACGTATGCGTACAGCGCGCGGACACTCTGCTCGAGGACTCGTTCCTCGTTGTACACGGGGATCGCGATATCCAGGACTGGAGCGGCTGTGACGCGCTGGTCGTTCATGAAGTTCAGCGTGGAGCCCGGTGCTTCATGCCGGCCGCGAGAACGCTGGGAAGCCGCTGTGAAGGCACGGCGATCTCTGAGCAGAATCACAGGAACCTCACGCGGACCCTTCAGACGCGCCCTCTAGAGTCCGGAGGCAAGGAGATCTGATGCCGAATACGCGACGACGCTCATTCCCTCGCCCGCGAAGCGCGCGCGCATGGCTGCTCAGTGCCCTGGCCGGGGTGGTTGCGGTCGGCGCCGTGGGCGTGCTGTTCATCTACTTCGTGCTCTTCAGCCACTCAGCGCCTGCGCCACTGGCGCTCACCTCGCCGGCGGCGACCGTACAGTCCCCGGCGCTCACGTCGACAGAGATTGCCGGCGCCTGGACAGTCGCATCGAAGTCCGTTGCCGGCTATCGCGTTCACGAGCGTCTCGCGTTCCTCTCCGCACCCAGCGACGCGGTCGGTCGCACTTCGCAGATCACCGGCGGTGCGACCATCACCGGCTCCGCAAGTGCGCTGACGGTCAGCGCCGCGTCATTCACCGTGAATGTGGAATCCCTGACCAGCGATCAGTCGATGCGCGACAGCCACATCCAGACGCTCGGTCTCGAGAGCGCCCAATTCCCGCACGCCACCTTCGTCCTCTCATCGCCGGTGACCTTGCCCGCGAATGCGACGTCGGGTGCCGAGATAGCGGTGGCGCTGCACGGTGCCCTGACGATCCACGGAGTCATGAAAACGGTGACCATCCCGGTGCAGGCCAGGCTGACCGGCTCGGATATCGAGGTGGTGGGTGCAATCACCTTCCCATGGGGCGAGTTCGGCATGCAGGCCCCGAATATTGGCGGCTTCGTCACTGTGGACGGCACCGCGACGATGGAGTTCGACCTCTTCCTGAAGCACAGCTGACGCGCACTCGCCGTCAGCGGCGTGAGGCGACAGCCTGAAGGCGAAGCGCGAGCGTGGGGCAGCCCGATACGGCGCGACGCGCATGTGGGAGAACGGACTGCGGGATCGCGCCGCCGCGGATGATCGGATAGCCCCAGTCGTCGAGTTCGATCAGCTCAGGTACCAGGTCGGCGCACACCCCGTGCCCGTCGCACTTGATGCGATCGATGCCGAGCGTCACCCGATCGCTCATGACGCCACAGCCGCTCTGTTCACGACGCTGCAGCGCCGGTCGTGGTAGTGGAGCTGAAATTCGCCGGCAAAGACGCGAAGCGCTGAGGCGAGCAAACCCGCTGCGCCGTCCGGGTGGTGGCACGCTCCGCGTCCGGCGAGGAGTCCGGCCCACCGCTGGATGTGCTCGAGGTCACCCGGCGTCGGCGTCAGGCCGGCGACGCGTCCCGCCGCCGCCGAGATGGCACGAAGTCCGAAGGTGCACGGGCCGCACTGGCGCGCGCTCTCGTGCGCGAGATAAGCGAGGATTCTCGCCGTCTCGACGACTCCGCAGCGTCCCGATGGAAGCACGGCGATCACGCCGCACCCGAGGGAATATCCAAGCTGGCGCAGTGGATCGGCGTCAAGCGACAGCCCCCAGGCGGTACCGGACTCGACCCAGCCTCCGAAATATCCGCCGAGGAGTACCGCGTCACTGTCCGACGTGATACCCCCGGCTGCGTTCACCGCATCGGCAACGCTCGCGCCCTGTGGAATCTCGACGAGCACGGTTTGGGGCACCGCGCCGCCGACGGTGACCAGTGTTGTTCCAGACGCCGTGCCGATCCCGAGCGAGCGGTACCAGTCGTCACCGAATCGCGCTATGAGCGCGACATGGGCAAGCGTCTCCACGTTCTGTACGAGCGTTGGCCGGCCATCGACCCCACGCTCGAAGGGACGCGGTGGAATCGACATGGGAAGTGCGATCCCGTCGTTGATGAAATGAATCGCCGCCGTCTCCTCTCCAGAGATGTAGCGGACGGGTGCGCTCACCAGGCGAAGCCGGGCACGCTCGGCGGCGGACCGTTCGATGACCGCCCGGTGCATCGCCTGCATGGCACCCGTGTGGTCGGCGCCGACGTAGAGCACGATGTCATCGGCACCCACTGCGGCCGCGGCCAGCAGCGCACCGTCGATGACGAGGTGAGGTCGCTGTTCCATGAGCACGCGGTCCTTGCGGCTCAGCGGCTCACCCTCGCCGCCATTGGCGAGGACGACCGGTGTCCCGGACCGCTGCGACGCGACGGCCCGCCACTTTGTGGCCACCGGGAATCCCGCTCCGCCCTTGCCGCGCAGGTTGCTGCGCTCGATCCAGTCGATGAGCTGCGTTGCCGGCGGCAGCGAGCCGAGGCGTTGCTGGTGCTCCGCAAAACCCTCCATGCCTTGTGCCGGCGGCGGCCCCGCCAGAAGCGCGATGCTCATCGCCCGGGTCCGAACGACGCACGCTCCGCCGCCACGCGACGTTCGTCGGCGAGCGGGTCCGGGGGAGCCGCCACCAGGCGCCACACCAGCGCCCCCGCGACGGCGGCAACGCAGACGATGTCGATGGCGAGCATCCAGGCTGCGGTCCCGTCGGTGCCGGTGCCGATGCCGTGGATGACCGCCACCGGCCAGCTCAAATATGCGAGCCAGTGGATCCCGCGCCACACGCGCGCGCCGATGTGTTGACGGAGGAGGCTGGTCGCGACGATCGCGATGAGCAGCTCGAACGCGATGGTCCCGAGGCCGAGCCACACGGTGCGGTAGTACGAGCCGAAGGGGACGAGCGCGGCGACCAGGCCGAGGTGCGTGAACGGGTCGACCACGGCGGTGACGATGTGGAGCAGCAGGAAGACCAGCGTCATCAGGGCGAGGTCGCGATGCACGGCGGCGCTGAGGAACCGCGGCCAGCCCCGGGTCTCGAAGCGCACGCGGGCAAGCAGACCGAGGACGACAACGACGCTCAGCAGCACCAGGCTGACCGCACCGGCGCCGCGGGTGGTGTACCAGAGCAGTTGATCAGACATCGGTCGTGCTTGCCGGCGCAGGAAGCTCGATCCTGAAGGTTGCGCCGCCGCCGGGAGTGTCGGTGATGCTGATCTGGCCGCCGTGTGCGGTCACGACGGCAGCAGCGATGCTCAGGCCCAACCCGCTGCCACCCTGGTCGCGGCTGCGCGTCGGATCGGCACGGTGAAACCGCTCGAAGATGCGGTCGCGCTGCACAGCCGGCACCCCGGGCCCGTGGTCGATGACATCGATCTCGGCCTGTCCGTTCTGCGCCTGCAGCGCAACCTCCACGGGGCTCCCTGCCGGGGTGTGCACCAGTGCATTGCGAACCAGGTTGGCGACCGCCTGACGCAGGCGGAGGTCGTCACCGGTGACGGTGACCGGCTTCTCGATCTGAGCAGTCACGGCGCGTCCAGGGTCGGCGGCGCGCGCGTCACTGACAGCGTCATTGACCATCGACGTGAGGTCGACCGGCGCGCGGTCGAGGGGACGTCCCTGGTCGAGGCGCGCGAGGAGCAGGAGGTCGTCGACGAGCACGCCCATGCGCCGTGTCTCGTCCTCGATACGGCGGACGGCCAGCAGGACATCGTCGCGGGTCATGTCCGGGTTGCGCTGCAGCAGCTCCGCATACCCGCGCATCGAGGTGAGGGGCGTGCGCAACTCGTGTGAGGCGTCGGAAACGAAGTGGCGCAACTTCTGCTCGGTGACGTCGCGCTGGGCGAAGGCTCGCTCGATCTGGCTCAGCATCCCGTTGAGCGCAAGGCCGAGCTGCCCAACCTCAGTCCGTTCATTGGACGGCGAGACCCGCTTGCCGAGGTTCCCCGCGGCGATCGACCGTGCGGTCGCTCCCATGCGTTCGAGTGGGCGCATGCCGCGGCGGACCAGCAGCCACGTGACCACCAGGACGATGATCGTGATCCCGCTGCTGATGGCAATCTCGAACAACAGCAGGGTGCTCAGCGTGGTATCGACGCCGTCGAGCGGCAGCGCAACCACAAGATCTGTCCCCGGATCATTCGTGTCTGGAGTGACGAGGACTCGATACGACTCCCATGTACCCGTTCCAGGTACGGTCAGCATCAGCGTCGTGTTGTTTGCATCCTTGTAGATGGTTGTCGGGAACATGGGATGCGATTGCGTCGTCAAAACGGAGCCGCCGTACAGTTCTCCGCCGCTTGCTTGGCCGGACGCGGTAAGCAACTCGCCATACGTGCCTGGCGGTAGCTGGCCACTCCCTGAGTCACCGCCACCGGGAAACGGTGGCTGTGCTCCGTTCTGTTGGAGGACATTTCCGGCACCGTGGTCGATGGACAGCAGTTGATTGTCGACGTTCTGGACAAGCGAGCTCTGCAGCGCCGCATAGGTCCCGATATCGGCGGCGGCAAGCCCGAGGATGAACAGCGGCGCCAGGGTCAGCAGCAGCCGGAGTCGCAGCGACATCTATGGCCCTGAAGACATCACCGGCGCGCCGCTCACGCGTGCGCCGATGTGGTCCGTGGAACGCGCATCACGTATCCGACTCCGCGAACCGTGTGGATGAGTGAAGGCTCGACCTGGTCGACCTTCCGACGGAGGTAGCTGATGTACGTCTCCAGCACGCTCGCATCGCCGCCGAAGTCGTAGTCCCAGACGTGGTCGAGGATCTGCGTCCGCGAGAGCACGCGCCCGGTGTTCATCATCAGATAGCGCAACAGGCGGAACTCGGTGCGCGTCAACTCGACCGGCTCGCCGGCGCGAAACACCTCGTGGGTCTCGTCATCGAGCTCGAGGTCATGCAGGACGAGCTTCCCGGTCGCGGCGGCACCGTCAGGATTGTGGCGGCGGAGCACGACACGTATCCTCGCCACCAGCTCCTCGATGCTGAAGGGCTTGGTCACGTAGTCGTCGCCGCCGATGGTCAGACCGTGGACCTTCTCCTCGGTGGCGTCGCGGGCGGTGAGGAAGATCACCGGGACCTTGATTCCGTCTGTGATCATTCGCTGCACGAGCGTGAAGCCGTCGTCGTCCGGCAGCCCCACGTCGAGGATCATCAGGTCCGGCCGGAAATCCATCACGGCGTGCCGGGCCTGCTTCGCGGTTGCCGCGGTCTGCACCGAGAAGCCCTCGTACTTGAGCGCCATCGCCACCAGGTCCGTGATGGCGCGCTCGTCATCGACGACGAGGACTCGGTTGGGCTCTCCCGCGTTCGGCGTGGTCACCTGACCATGATCGCGCGGATTTCTGGGAAAAGGCTCAGAGGTTCTTGGATCTACCCTGGGTCTTACCCGGCGTCACGAGCCGGTCCGCGCTCCCCGTTGCCGAGCGGCAGCGAAAGGCACCGGACACCACCGCCGGCCTTGAGAAACTCCCCCATGGGCAGCGGGATCGGGGTGTACCCGGCAGCCTTCAGCGGCGCGTCCATCTGCGAGATCGTCAGCGAGGAGAGCAGGAGCTGCCCCAGTGGCATCGCGTTGCAGGCAAAGCCGGCGGCCACATCGACGGGCACTTCGATCAGGTTCGGCACCAGCTCGCGAATCAAGCGAATCGAGTCGGGCGCGAAGGCGTCCGGGGCCGCCAGGACGTTGGTAGCATCGAGCGGGCAGAAGCACGTATCGAGGTGGTAGAAGCGCGGGTCGACCAGCTCCAGCGAGACCACGTCGACCTCGAGGATTCGAGCCACCGGGCGGTGGGATTCGCGATCGGTCCGGAACCCGTAGCCGCAGAACAGCCGGTCGCCGACGAAGAGCGCGTCACCCGCCCCCTCGAACGACAGCGAGCGCGGTAGCTCGTGGACGTCGAAGCCGAGGCGCTCGAGCTCCTCGCGCCAGTGCTCCTCCTCCCCCTGCCGCTCGGCATGGTGAAAATTGCTCAGCACCGCCCGGTCGTCCCAGAGCACCGCCGCGTTGGCGGTGAAGACCATGTCGGGCAGACCCGAAACCGGCGGGGCCAGTTCGACCGTGACGCCAAGTTCGAGGTACTTGCGGTAGAGCACGTTCCACTGCTCCTCAGCCAGAGCATGGTCGACCCTGACCGCGATGTGCATCCACGGATTGATCTCGTATTCGATGCCGAAGTGGTCCGGGCGGCACATGAGCACCGCGTCAGTCATCGACCGGCCCGGGGCAGCGCGGCGATTTCGCCAAGCGGGAGGGGCATCAGCAGAGTCGGCGAGAAACGGGTGCCGGCATGCAGCTCGATCGGCCCGGCGACAGCGGGCCGCTGAACGCACCAGACGGGGTCGACGTCGTCGCGGACGGCGAGGAGCGTCGGGCGCAGCAATGCTCCACCCGCGCTCCGACCCTGATAGCGGACGGTCGCGGTGAGGGCAGGCCGGAGCCACGTGGCATTGACCGGCTGCACCCCGTCCAGCGGCGCGCTCGTGACCTTCAGCGCGGCAACCTGCTGTGCCAGCCAGCTCGCGACGAGCCGATCGTGTGGGCCGTCCACATGCCCCGCGAAGGTCAGCCGGCCACCCACGTGCTCACCCAGGATCAGCCGCGTCCCGCCGCGGCGCCGGGAAACGATGCCGGCGACGACGCACGTCGCCTGGTTCGACAGTGCGATGCGCAGCCGGTCGGGTGAGGCGACGCCGGGACGATACGGAGCATTCGCCCGCCGCGCGAGCAGCGCCACCAGGCCCCTGCCGGCGGCGGCAGCCGCGAGCGCTTCCCCGCGTCCGCGCACATAATCCGGCGCCTGCAGGCCGTCGCTCGGAGCGGTCAGCTCGCGGAGCGCGTCGAGGCGGCGATCCAGGGGCCACGCGACCGTCGACCGTCCGTCCAGGTGCAGGACGTCAAAGCAGAGATATACCGCCGGGAGCTCGGCGGCTGCCGCGGCACCGGCGGCGAGGCGCCGCCCGAATCCCGCGAGGTCCGGACGTCCCTCCCGATCGAGCACGGCGATGACGCCGTCCAGTACCGCGCCCCGGCCGTCCTTGACGGATGCCGTGGCGGAGACGTCGGGGAAACGCCTGGCGAGGTCGCCGACCATCTCCCCCTGGATGCGGACACTCCCATCCGGATCCAGGAAGAGGAGTGCTCGCGCTCCATCCCAATCGACGCTGAACAGCCAGTCGTGGTCGTCGAACGGCTCGGCGCAGGGGACCGCGGTCTCTATCGGGATATACCCCGGCAGCTGCGGCGTCGTCGGCGAGCGGAACGGCAGTGGGTCGCCGATTGCCGCCAGGGCGGCACGAGACAGGCTTGGTCTACCAGCCACGCGTGACTTCGTGATGCGTCAGGACGCCCGGCGCCGGCGGTCCGGTTCGGCCTCTTCCGACTCGGATTCCTCGGCCTCGGCGGACTCGGTTCGCCGCGACTTCGCCGCCTCAACCGAGGCTTTGAGTGCGGCCATGAGGTCGGTGACCTTGCCGGTCTCGTGGACCTCGGGACGCTCGATTGGCTGGTTGTTGACCTTGGCCTCGACGACCTGGATCAACGCCTCGCGGTAGTCGTCGTGATAGCGCGCGGGGTCGAAGTGCGCGCTCATGTTCTCGACGAGCATCACCGCCATGTCCAGCTCTTTCTTGGCGACATCCGGGGCCTGCTCGGGAATCGACAGCTCACCGGTTGAGCGGATCTCGTCAGGCCAGTGCAGGGTGTTGAGGAGCAGGCCCTGCTCGTGGAGCGCGAGACGGCAGAGGTGCTCGCGGTCGCGGAGAGCGATCTTGCCGATTGCGACGGTGCCGGTCTTATCGAGCGCCTCTCGAAGCAGCGCGTACGGCTTGACGCCGACGGTCTCCGGCTCCAGGTAGTACGCGCTCTTGAGGTAGACGCCGGCTTCGATCTCCGAATCCGGGCAGAACTCAACGATCTCGATGGTGTGCGTGGTTGTCAGCGGCAGATTGTCGAGGTCCGCGTCGTCGACGATCACGTACTCGTCCTTGCCGACCTCATAGCCGCGGAGCGCCTCGCTCCACCCGATCTCGCGATCCTCCTCCGGGCACCAGCGCTTGTTGCGCACCGGCGTGTGGTCGTTCGGACAGAGCAACCGGAACGAGACGCTCTTCGATTCGGTCGCCAGGTACAGCCGCACGGGTATCGCCACCATGCCGAAGCTGATGGCGCCGCGCCACATGGATCGGGGCATGGCACCCCGAGTATAGGGGCGCGGGATCGCTGTGCACGCGCCCGAGCGCGCGGCCGTCGAGGCTTCGGTTCAGGCCGCGGCGAGCAGCCTGTCGTACGCCTCTTTCAGTTCCGGGTAGCGCAGGAAGATGATGTGCGCGTACTCCTGCGTCAGCGGGACGGGTTTGCGCCGCAGCGTCAGGCCGACCTCCTCTGGCCGGTGATTCGCCTTGCGCCAGTTGCACTTCCGGCACGCGATCACCACGTTGTCCCAGCGATCCGGCGCGCCGCCCCGCGACACCGGGATGACGTGGTCGACGGTGAGCTCGGTGGCGGTGCCGAGCCGGCCGCAGTACTGGCAGGTGTGATCGTCGCGAAGGAGGAGGTTGCGACGGTTGGGGCGGAGCAGGCGCCGAGGGACGTGGATGGTCCGGAGCAGGCGAACGATGACGACACCTTCCGGCAGCCTCCGCACGGCGAGCGCCTCGGCCGCGGCTCGCTCGGCCGCCTCGTCCACGAACGCCACCCGCTCCTTGGTCAGGAGCACAACCAGCCGCCGGTGACTGATCACGTTCAGCGGCTGCAGCGAGGCGTTGAGCAGCAGCACCGCCATGGCCCGAATTCTATTGGGAAGCGGGGATGTCCGCGTCGATCACGTGTAGGGAGCCGATTTGATGGGGCCCACCCTGATGGCGCCGCCGCAGACCATGCTCGAGTCGATGTCGTTGACCTGGGTCTGGAACCGTGATGTCGGCAGCGTCACCCGCCAGAACTTGGGTTGCTCTGCCTGGGCGGCGGAGCAGGTCGCGTCGGTCCAGGAGACAAGGAAATACCCGTGTCCGGTCG
>CABEDX010000057.1_pt1 | contig 37179 bp, 37 predicted proteins | sample 3132991 | NCBI WGS metagenome assembly CABEDX01 (sample SAMEA5534332, study PRJEB31848) | metagenome | biome: tundra; feature: field; material: soil | place: USA | collected 2013-05 | depth 0.15 m
CCCATCCACCGGCCGGCGGCGCCGACGCCGGTACCGAACGGACACGCACCCGACGAGAACGACCCGGTCCCCAACGAGATCCGCCGCGATTGGGCGATCGAGGACGTGAGCTTCGAGGTCAAGGCCGGCCAGCTTGCGGCGATCGTCGGGCCGAGCGGCGCCGGCAAGACGACCATCTCCTACCTGATCCCACGGCTGTACGACGTCTCCAAGGGAGCCCTCCTCCTCGATGGCATGGACGTCCGCGACTACACGATCGCATCGCTGGCCGATGCGATCAGCATGGTCACGCAGGAGACGTACCTCTTCCACGCCTCGGTGCGGCGCAATCTCACCTACGCGAAGCCGGACGCGACCCAGGAAGAGCTCGAGGCCGCCGCGCGTGCGGCATTCATCCACGACCGCATCGTCGCGCTCGACGACGGCTACGACACGCTGGTCGGCGAGCGTGGTTACCGGATGTCCGGCGGCGAGAAGCAGCGCCTGGCGATCGCGCGGGTCGTCCTCAAGTCACCGCGCGTGCTGATCCTCGACGAGGCGACGTCCGCCCTCGACACCACCAGCGAGCGCCTCGTCCAGGCGGCTCTCGAGCCGCTGCTCACTGGTCGCACCACCATCGCGATCGCGCACCGGCTCTCCACCATCCTGGCCGCTGACGTGATCTTCGTCATCGACCGGGGCCGCCTCCTCGAGCAGGGCACACACGCCGAGCTCCTGCGCCGCGGCGGCGCCTACGCGAAGGTCTACGAGCAGCAATTCCAGGGCGGTCGCGTCGAGGCCGTCTGCGAGGATGGCATGGTGCTGGCGAGCGGTGAAGTCGTCGCTGCCGCACCAACAGCTCCGGCAGCGTAGAAGGCCCGCGTGCCGTCGCGCCTCGACGCCGTGGTCATCGGCAGCGGCCCCAACGGCCTGGCCGCGGCCGTCGAGCTGGCTCGTGGCGGGGCTGAGGTGCTGGTGCTGGAATCCGCGCCAACCATCGGCGGCGGAACCCGCACCGCGGAGCTGACCCTTCCCGGCTTTCTCCACGACGTGTGCTCCGCCGCGCACCCGCTCGGCATCCTGTCGCCATACCTGCGTACCCTCCCGCTGGGCGACCACGGGCTCACCTGGATTCAGCCACCGGCCTCGGTCGCCCACCCGCTGGACGGCGAGCCGGCGGTCATCCTGCGCAAGTCGCTCGACGTCACTGCCGATGCCCTGCGACCGGATGCCGCCGCGTACCGGCGGCTGATGCGTCCGCTGCTTCGCCACCCGCACGAGCTCCTCGCCGAGATCCTCGGTCCCGCACACCTCCCCCGCCACCCGCTCGTGCTCGCCGGCTTCGGCGTGCCGGCGCTGCTCCCGGCCACGGTCCTGGGGCGGACCTGGTTCCGCGGCGAACGCGCCCGGGCCCTGTTCGCCGGCTGCGCGGCCCACTCGATCCTACCGCTGACCCGGCCGGTCAGCGCGGCCATCGGCCTCCTGTTCCTGCTCGCAGCGCATGTCGAGCCCTGGCCGATCGCGCAGGGCGGGTCGGCCGCGATCACCACCGCACTCGCCGGATACCTCCGCTCCCTCGGCGGCCGCATCGAGACGGGGACGCAGGTTGGTGCGCTCGCCGACCTCCCACCGTCGCGGGTCGTGCTCTTCGATACGAGCCCCGACCAGGTCGCAACCATCGGGTCACCGGTGCTGCCCCGCGGGTACGTGGACCGGCTCCGTCGATTCCGCTACGGGCCGGGCATCTTCAAGATCGACTGGGCTCTCGACGGCCCCATCCCGTGGGCCGATCCGGCATGCCTCGAATCGGCGACCGTGCACGTCGGTGGAACGCTCGCCGAGATCGCGGCCTCGGAGGCAGCCGTCTGGCAGGGTCGGGTCTCCGACCGGCCGTACATGATCGTGGTGCAGCCGAGTCTCTTCGACAGCTCGCGGGCACCCGCCGGCAAGCACACCGGCTGGGCGTACTGCCATGTCCCCGCCGGATCCACGCTCGACCTCACCGACGTGCTCGAGCGCCAGGTCGAGCGGTTCGCGCCCGGGTTCCGCGACCGCATCCTGGCGCGCCACGTGATGAACACCGCGGCGCTGGAGCGGTACAACGCGAACTACGTCGGCGGCGCGATCACCGGCGGCGTCACCGACCTCGGCCAGCTCTTCACCCGGCCGGCGGTGCGCGCCAATCCGTATTCCACACCCAATCCGGACGTGTTCATCTGCTCCGCCTCGACACCTCCCGGCGGTGGCGTGCACGGTATGTGTGGCTACCACGCGGCGCGCGCAGCACTGCGACGCCTCGCCTCCGCGGCTGTGTGAAGATGTGGCCATGATCCTGGTGGTGTTTCGATCGCGCAACCGGCCGGACGGCGACCTCGAGGAGTATTCGCGACGAAGCAAGCGCCTCCACGAACTGGTGCAGCAGCACCCCGGGTTCATCTCGATCGAGAGCTTCGAGACACCGGACGGTGAGGAGGTGTCACTCGAGCTGTTCGAGAGCGACGAGTCCGTGAAGGCGTGGCGTGACAACCCCGAGCACCGCGATACGCAACGATGGGCGCGCGACCACTTCTACTCCTGGTACTCGGCGCAGGTGAGTGAGGTCATTCGCGCGTACGACGTCGACCTCATGGCCCAGAAGGAGACGGCAACCGCCTCGTAGCGTCAGCGACGCGCGCGGAAGAAGTCCTGCAGCAACGCACCGGCTTCGCCGTCAGCGATGCCACTGGTCACGTCGATCCGGTGGTTGTTGCGCGGGTTGCGGAGCACGTCGTACACGCTGCCGTCGGCTCCCTTCTTTGGATCGCGCGCGCCATACACGCACGCGGCGATGCGCGCCTGTACCATCGCGCCAGCGCACATCGGACACGGCTCCAACGTCGCATAGACGGTGACTCCATCGAGACGCCAGCCGCCGACGATGCCCGCAACACGTCGCAGCACCAGCATCTCGGCGTGCGCAGTCGCGTCACCCCTTCGCTCCATCGCGTTGCCGGCGGTCGCGAGGATGGCACCGTCGCGGACCGCCACCGCGCCGATCGGCACCTCACCGCGCGCACCCGCGGCACGCGCAGCCTGCAGCGCGCGACGCATGAAGCGCTCGTGAAGCTCGATCGCTACCCCACCGCGACGAGCGGCAGGTCGATCCTCAGGTCCGGACGCTCGACGACCCGCATCGTGTCATCGACAAAACGCACACGCTCGAACGTGATGCAGTTCACCGGACAGTGGTCTTCGCAGATCCTGCAGTTGGTGCAGCGGTCGTAGTTGATGTAGATCTCGCCCTCGTAGCCGCCCGCACCGGGCTGGCCACCCGAGGTCGCGCACACGAGCGTCTCCCCGCCCGAGGAACGCTCGCGATCCTCGCCGAAGACCACCACGTCGATGGCCTTCTCAGGGCACACGTCATCACACGCGCCACAGAGGACGCAGACGTTCTGGTCGTAATGGTGCACGGAGTCGCACTGGAAGCAGCGGATCGCCTGGACGATCGCCGTCTGGTCGCTCCACGACTGCTCCACCTCGGTCATGTCGTAGCGCTTCTTGGCTTCGAGGATGCCCGGCTCGACACGCGCGAAGAGCTCGGACTGACGATGGTCGTCAGTTCGCTCCACGACCGTCTGATAGATGCGATCGCCGGCTGCCTCCATGTCCTCGCCGAGGAACTCGCGAACCGAGCGAGCAACGCGATGTCCCCAGCCCGCGGCGTCGACGATGAACGACGGTCCCTGGACGCAGTCACCACCGCAGAAGAGCTTGTCGACTCCGGTGTGACCACCGCGATCCGCTGCAAGCAGACCACGCTGCGTCACCGGGACCAGCTCGTCGGGACGCTCCATGATCTGACCGGACGCGAAGATCACGTAGTCCGCAGACACCGTCCAGCGTTCCGCGTTCGCCTGCTCCTTCACGGAGGAGAAGATGAGCTTGCCGCTGAGCGGATCGAACTCGAGGTCTTGCAGCGGTGCGAAGGAGACTGCCTTCACGTTGCCCTTCTCGTCCCCGAGGATCTCCTTGACGATCACGCCGCACTGGATGTGCAGCCCGATCTCCTTGGCCTCATGCAGCTCATTGCCGAACGCGGGGAGCCGATCCTCCGGCTCGATGGCAACCATCCACACGTCCTTGGCGCCGAGCTTGATCGACGACTGGCACGCGTCGGTCGCGACGGCACCACCACCGACCACCACCACGCTGCCACCCACGGGAAAGTGCTCGGGGATCTTGTCGTACGACACCGTGCGCAGGAAGCTCATCGCATCGGTGACCTCGGGAAGGTCGCTCCCCGGAATCGGCAGGATGCGGCCCTTCATCATCCCGATCGAGAAGAAGACGGCGTCGTACTCGTCGAGCAGATCCGCGGTCTTGATGTCGGCGGCGCCGCCGCCGATGTTGCTGTTGAGGCGGACGTCGATCCCCGTCGACATGATCATGTCGAGCTCCCACTGGAGCTGGCGATGATCGAACCGGAACGGCGGAATCGACGTGCTGAGCAGGCCGCCCACCTTCGCCTCGCGCTCGAAGAGCACGACGTCGTACCCCTGGACGCGCAGGTCGAGCGCGCACGTGAGCCCGGCAGGTCCCGCACCGACGACGGCGACGCGTTTGCCCTTCGCGGGCGCGATCTTGTAATTGATCCACAGTCCCTGCTGGAAGGCGAAGTCGGTCGAGAATCGCTTGATCGATTTGATCGTGACGGGCTCCTCGCCGGGATCCCATCCGCGCTTGCAGTCGGTCTCGCAGGGGTGGTTGCAGAGCCGCCCGAGCATGCTCGGGAACGGGTTGGTCTCATGGATGACCGCCCACGAGTCGACGTAGCGGCCCTGGCTCACGTAGTCGATGTAGGTCGCGATGTCCTGGCGGATCGGGCAGTTGCGCTGGCAGGGGGTGATCGGGACGTTGAAGCCCAGGTCGAGATGCCCGCTCATGATCTTCATCGGCGCCTTGTCGATGACGTTCTTCGCGATGGCACCGAGAACATGCGCCGCGCTCACCATGCCGACCGGCTCGCTGTTGCGCGAGAAGAACCCGCCTTCGGATGCGGTGACGATGGCAGCCTCGGCGGAGGCCTTGCGCATCACCTCGGCACCGCGCTCGATGCGCTCGCCGAGGTCGATCTCCGGCGCGGGGCGCATGACATCGCGAACGCTGGTCTGGTCGAGCGCATCGAACGATGACACGACCACCTCGAGACCGATGGTGCCGAGCACGTCGTCACCCCGGACGACGATGAGCGGGACCGGATCCTGGAGGCGCAAGACCTCGAGGACGTCGGACAGCCGGTCCTCGGGATCGCATTCCGCGCCGAGTGGGGAGGCGATGCTCTCCAGCTCAGGCATTGGGGGTCTTGCGCCTCACCAGTGCGAAGTCGGCAAGCTCGCGTGGCGTCACCATCCCGACCACGGTTTCGTCCTCATGCGTGACGATCGCCAGACGGCGCTCGTGATTCGCCATCAGGGAAACGACCTCACTCAGACGCTGGTGCTCGTCGACGAGCAGCGGTGACTGGCGCAGCATGTTGCGTGCCTGCACGTTCGTCGACGGCGGGCGCACCGCGAAATCGCTTCCGGACACAACAATGTCGCCGGCGATCAGGTGGTCGATGACGTCCTCTTTGGCGACGAAGCCGACCGGCCGCCGGTCGACGAGCACGACGATCTCGCTCAGGATGTTGTCCGCGAGCAACTTCGCGATGGCGTCGGCCGGCGTGCTCGGGAGGCAGAACACCACCTCGTTGCGCATCACCGTTCTCACCTCGGGATCGCCCGCTTCGAGTGCGAGGCTGTCAGGATCGACCGAGGCTGCCAGAGGGACCGAGGTCACGCTCCCGCCTCTTGCGCCATCTGCTCCTGCAGCCGGCGGAGGACGTCCTGCCAGGTTTCGGTGGTCTCAACGGGCCGGGCCTGCGCACGTGGCGCGGCGCGCTGGATCTTGGTGCGTGTCTTGGTGATCTCGCGCTCGCGCTTGCGATCCTGGACCGATCGGGCCGACTCGACAGCCTGACGGACCTCGGTCTCCACCTCCGAGATCTCCTCGGCGGACGTGGCCCCGCGCAGTGATCTCCCCAGGCGCGAAGTCACATCGGGCGGAAGTTGCGGGCCTGCGTCGCGAAGCATGTCGCTGCCCCGGCGGCGCAGCAGATCGAGCGCATGTGCGGCCCGGGCGCGTTCCGCGTTCGCCGAGCGCTGCTGCTGATACAGCTCCATCCCGCTCGCGATCAGCTGCGGGTACTGGAACGCCTGACTGAACTTGCCGGTGTTGATGCGCGCAGTGATGTCGTCGACCGACCGCTGCAACTCCTCGCGCTGCTCGCCCTCGAGGCTGCCGAGCAAATCGGCGAGGATCGGGCGTGCCTGTGCATAGGCTCTCTTCACCCACGCGGGAAGATGATGGTGCGAGGGCTCCGGCACCGGCGCCGGCGTCGTCGCTCGAGGAGCTCCGACGGGACGGACGATGGCCGGGAATGCGGTCGTGAGGGGCGCCTGATGCTGGCTACGGGCCCTCGTCTGGATCACTGCGATGCCACCATCGTACCCATACCGGGGGGTGTCGCGACTCCCCCGTGTATCGATTGACTCACAATCCTGCCCCTGAGCATCCCAACAGAGTCTAGCGAGCCTTCGCCACTCGATGTTGCGGGCCGGTACGGGGCTTGGCAAGGCCGAGGTCTGCCGACGGGCATATGTCGGCGAGAACACACTCGGGGCAGCGTGGCCGGTTGGCGACGCAGATCCGCCGACCGTGCAGGATGAGCCTGAGGCTCAGGCCCGTCCACTCGCTCGGCAGCACGATGCTACACACGTCCTCCTCGATCTTCACGGGGTCGGTCGCGTAGGTCAGGCGGAGCAGCCCGGTGAGCCGTGTCACGTGCGTATCCACCGCAAAACCCGGCTCCCCGAACGCCACACCGAGCACGACGTTGGCAGTCTTCCGTCCAACGCCTCGGAGCTTCACCAGATCCTCCATCCGTGACGGCACTTCCCCGCCATGGAGGAGCACGAGATCCTGGCTCATCTCGCGAATCGCCCGCGCCTTGGAGCGAAAGAAACCGGTCTTGTGGATGATCGCTTCGACATCCGCCTCCTCCGCCGCCGCGAGATCCGCAACCGTCGGATAGCGCGCAAACAAGATCGGCGTGACCGAGTTGACATTGACGTCGGTCGTCTGGGCACTGAGGATCACCGAAACCAGCAGCTGCCACGGATTCCCAAAGTCCAGCTCCGTGCGCGCCTCGCCGTACTCGAGCTTCAGACGCTCCACGACAATCGGCGCCCGCTCCCGAGCCCCCACCGGCAACCGCCGCTTCCGAACTTTGGCCTTGGCCTTCGCCTTCGCCGCAGCCGTTGCCGTGCCAACCGACTTCGGCTTTCGCGTCGCATTACTCAAGTCACTCATCTCAAATCACTCATAGCCTCGAGCACCCGTCGGAGACCTCTCGCAACCGCCCGAATCTCAATCCAACCGCAGCGCGATATCGCGAGCACCCGTTACCCGACCCCAGTCGCAACCTCGTCCATGCCCTGGGCAAGCCCGGCTCCCACGTTCAGCAGGGCCCGAAGTCGATACTGCACAGCACGCCGCATCCTACGCAGCCCGCCGCCCGGAGGAGCCCACTACCCGAGGCGGGTGGCATCGCGGGGGCAGCGCCGATCGGAGGGTCGGCGCCGAGATGCCCGTTCCCAGAAAGCCAGACGCCCCAGCGGTCTGACCCACCCGCAGAGCGGCGAGGGGTCCCCGCGATGACAGGACCCGCCTCTGAGCGCGCACTAGCCCGCGGCATCGTTCGCCCTGCGTAGAATCGCCCAACGTGCGAAGCAAGATCACGGTAGTAGGCGCCGGCAACGTGGGTGCCACGCTCGCCCAACGCGTGGCCGAGCGCGACTACGCCGATGTCGTGCTCGTCGATATCGTCGAAGGTCTCCCTCAGGGCAAGGCTCTCGACATGCTCGAGTCGGGACCGATCATAGGCTACGACTCGCGGGTCACCGGGACCAACGGATACGACGAGACCACCGGCTCGAAGATCGTCGTCATCACCAGTGGCATCCCGCGCAAACCGGGGATGTCACGCGACGACCTGGTGATGACCAACGCGAAGATTGTGTCAGCCGTCGTCCGCCAGGTCATTGAGCGGTCGCCCGATTGCATCCTGATCGTCGTTGCCAACCCGGTCGACGGCATGACCCAGCTGTCGATGGCGGTTTCGCGATTTCCACGATCACGCGTCATTGGCATGGCGGGCGTTCTCGACACCGCTCGATATCGCACCTTCATCGCGCAGGAACTTGATGCCTCCGTGCACGATGTCCAGGCGTATGTCCTCGGTGGTCACGGCGACACCATGGTGCCGCTCACCAGGCTGACGACCGTCGCCGGCATTCCGGCCGCGGACCTCATCCCCGCCGAGCGCCTCGAGAGCATCGTGCAGCGCGCTCGCGACGGCGGTGCCGAAATCGTGAACCTGCTCAAGACGGGCAGCGCCTTCTACGCGCCGAGCGCCGCGGTCGCGCAGATGATCGACGCGATCGTGCTCGATACCCGCCAGGTGCTGCCGTGCACCGTGCATCTCGAGGGCGAGTACGGCATCAACGGGCTGTTCACCGGCGTGCCCTGCAGGCTCGGCGAGGGCGGCCTCATCGAAGTGGTCGATGTCGCGCTCACCGATGAGGAGCGGGCAGCGCTTCATCGGAGCGCCGAGGCGGTACATCAGGTCGTCGCGGTCATGGACGCGCGCCGCGAGGAGATCGATCCGAGCCTTGGTTCGCTGATCACGGGGATCAGGATCGGCTGATCAGCAGCTCCGCCGTGATCTCGAGGAGCGAGTCGATGACCACGTGCGCATAACTGATGTCGCCCGCGAGCGCCCCTTCCGAACGGAGCCCGATGCAGCGCATGCCCGCGGCGATGGCGGCGGTGACGCCGACCGGTGAGTCCTCGATCGCGACGCACGACGACGGCATAACGTCGAGCGCGCGTGCCGCGCTGAGGTAGACACCGGGATCGGGCTTGCCGCGCTCTTCGTCGTCCGCGGTGCACACCGCGTCGACGAGCTCGCCGATGCGCAGCCGCTCGACCACCGCCTCGATCAGCTCGCGACTCGACGATGATGCGATCGCCACACGCAACCCGGCATCGCGTGCGGTGTGGATCGCCTCCACCGCCCCGGGCATCGGAACACCATGCGCGCGTACGTGTTCGACCATCTCGCGGATGATCTCGCGCTCGACCGCACGTGGGCGGATGCCGTTCCAGGGCCGTACCCGATAGCGGTAGTCGACGACCTCCTCGATGCGCATGCCCCAGGTTTCGCGAAGCTGGGCATCGGTGAGCTCGACGCCGACACGAGCGAACACGTCGTGCTCGGTCTCACGCCACACCGGCTCCGTATCGATCAGGACTCCATCCATGTCGAAGACACAGGCGGTGATCGTCCTCCCCATGCAGGCTGATCCTACTCGCCCGGCTCCGGCGGGCTGATCCGCGCGGGTCGCTCGTCGTCATCGTCGGCTGCAGGTGCCGACACGCTCGGGGGCTCGGGCGGCTCTCGGCGGTAGTGGCTGCCGAAGATCGGTCCGACCACGACCATCAGGTTGAGCAACGCCTTGCGGGTGTCCGAATCACCCCACGCCAGTGTTCGCGAGTAGAAGTAGAACCAGGCGAAGCCCCCGATCATCGCGACCAGGACTCCGCTCAGAACGATGACGGCGATCAATCCCCGCTGCGACCGAAGAGCTTTCGTCCGACAAAGCGCACCGGATCCCAGTGCACATCCGCAACGCGCTCCTTGAGGGGGATGATCGCGTTGTCGGTGATGTGGATGTGCTCGGGGCACACCTCGGTGCAGCACTTGGTGATGTTGCAGTAGCCGAGACCACCCTGCTCGCGCGTCTGCTCGCGGCGATCGAGGATATCCTTCGGATGCATCTCCAGCGACGCGACGCGCACAAAGAATCGCGGTCCGTAGAAGCGATCCGCATAGTCGTGGCTCCGCAGGATATGGCAGACATCCTGGCAGAGGAAGCACTCGATGCACTTGCGAAACTCGTACAGGCGATCGATGTCCTGCTGCGGGATCCGCCACGGCGTGCCATCGTCCGGCGCCGCGGTGAACGGTGGAATCTCTCGGTTCACCTCGTAGTTGCGTGAGACGTCGGTTACCAGGTCCTTGATGAGCGGGAACGACTTCAGCGGATGCACGGTGACCGGACCGGCGGGGAGGTCGTCGACGCGCGTCTTGCACATCAGCACCGGGTGGCCGTTGACCTCAGCGCTGCACGACCCGCACTTTGCGGCCTTGCAGTTCCAGCGGCACGCGAGATCAGTGTCGAGGTTGTGTTGTACGTAATGGACGGCGTCGAGGACCACCATGCCGGTGACCACCGGAACCTGATAGGCAACTTCCGCAGCCTCACCGCCGGGCACGCCCTTCAGCACTCTGAGCGTCAGCATCTCGCCGGTCAGCCCACTGGCGGTGAGTACGTCCTCAGCCGGAGCATGGACGGAGGAGGCGGGTTGATCGAGGACTGCCATCAGTTGGTTTTTCCTGTGGTGCCGGCGGCAGGCGCGGATTCAGTCAAGTATCCCTTGGGGAGCTTGGCCGGATCGTAGAAGCGACTGCGCTCGAGCAGTGGACGGAGGCGATCGGGCAACGGCTCCAACGGGACACTTTCCACCCGCATCCCGTCATCGCCGCGACGGGTCACGAAGTTGATCTTGCCGAACTCCACCTCCTGGTCGAGGTGGTCGAACCGCCACTGCGAGCCCCGGCTCTCGCGCCGTTCGATGGCTCCGCGGATGATCGCCTCGGAGATCACCAGCATATTGGTGATCTCGCGGCAGGTGTGCCAGCCGGGGTTGAGCGCGCGCCCGCCGGAGACGCGGATGTGCGCGCTCCGCTCGCGGAGGGTGAGAACCGTCACGAGCGCACGCTTGAGTGACTCCTCGCTGCGCCCGATCCCGGCGTCGTCCTGCATGGCCAGCTGCAGATCCTCGTGAAGCTTGTACGGGTTCTCGCTCGGAGCCGCGCCGTTGCCGTCACCGCCGAGGGGCCGCAGCAGGTCAGCCTGCTCGGCGGCGATCTGCGCGTCGTCGATGGCGCGCGTCGCTCCCGCGGTCTTCGCGAACTCCGCAGCGGCAACGCCGGCACGACGCCCGAAGACGAGGATGTCGCCGAGCGAGTTGCCGCCGAGGCGGTTGGCCCCGTGCAGACCGCCCGCTGCCTCGCCGGCAGCGTAGAGGCCGGGGACTGTTGTCGCGGCGGTCTCGGGCTCGACGCGAATGCCGCCCATCGTGTAGTGAATGGTCGGGCCAACTTCCATGGGCTGGCTCGTGATATCGACGGATGCCAGCGCATGGAACTGTTCGTACATCGACGGCAACTTGCGCTTCACGTAATCCGCGCCGAGGTGACGCACGTCAAGGTAGGCGCCGCCGTGCGGCGTGCCGCGACCGGCCTGCACTTCCTTGTAGATCGAGCGCGCCACCACGTCGCGCGACGACAGTTCCTTCTTCACCGGGTCGTAATCGAGCATGAAGCGCGTCCCCTCGGCGTTGAAGAGCAGGCCACCCTCACCGCGCACGGCCTCGGTCACGAGGATGCCGCGCGCGCCAGGTGGCCAGATCATCCCTGTGGGATGGAACTGCATGAACTCCATGTCGAGCAGGTCGGCACCCGCCTGATATGCCATCGTGGCCCCATCGCCCGCGCACTCCCAGGAGTTGGAGGTGTAGCGAAACATCCGCCCCCATCCCCCACTGGCAAGCACCACGGCGCCCGCCTTGAACGCCACAAACCGTCCCGTGTTGCGGTTGTAACCGAAGGCGCCGCACACCCGGTCACCGGACTTGAGCAACGTGGTGAGCGTGTACTCCATGCACACGTCGACTCCCTCCGTGTGCACCATCTTGTCCTGGCATGTGCGGATGAGCTCGAGACCGGTGCGATCGCCGACGTGCGCGAGCCGTCTCCATGAATGCGCCCCGAAAGCGCGCTGCATGATGAGACCGTCGTCGGTGCGATCGAAGATGCCACCCCAGCGTTCGAGCTCGAGGACGCGGTCGATCACCTCGTGCGCGTACAGCTCGACCATGCGCCAGTTGTTGATCAGCTGGCCGCCGAGCATCGTGTCCGCGAAGTGCACCTCCCAGCTGTCCTCGGGGTCGAGATTGCCCATGCCGGCGGCGATGCCGCCCTCGGCCATCACCGTGTGGGCCTTGCCGAGCAGCGATTTGGTGACGACGGTGACGCTGCAGCCGCCCTCCGCCGCCGCGATCGCCGCACGCATCCCAGCACCGCCCGCGCCGACGACGAGCACGTCACATTCGATGGTGTCGTAGGGCTCGGGTGTCGCTGCCATGTCAGAAAACGATGTGAGGATCGACGAAGATCCCGGCTCGCAACAGGTGGATGTACACGTCGGTGATGACCACACTGAACATGCTGAGCCATGCCCAGACGGGGTGGCGCTGGTTGAGGATGGTCACCCACCTCCAGGCGCGGTAGCGCGCCTGACCAAGTGCCGACCTCGAGTAGCAGTCGAGCCCTCCGCCGACCAGGTGGCGCCATGAGTGGCAGCCGAATGTGTACCCGCTCAGCAGGATCACGTTCACGAGCATGATCCCGGTGCCAAGTCCGAGCTGCACGTGACCGTTTGGCGCCCAGAAAGCGAGGTAGACGTCGTACCAGAGGAAGCCGGTGACGATCAGCACCAGGTAGAAGAGAAAGCGGTGCAGGTTGTTCAGGAAGAGCGGGAATGCCGTCTCACCGCGGTACTTGCGGTGGCGGAGCTCGCCGACGGCGCACGCCGGCGGGTCCCAGAAGAACGAGCGGTAGTACGCCTTTCGGTAGTAGTAGCAGGTGGCGCGGAAGAGGAGTGGTGACCCGAGCACCCAGAGTGCCGGGCTCACCGGGCCGGTCTTCCAGATCGTCGGCGAGTAGAACGGCGACAGATAGGTCCCGCTCTGGTTGATCCCGCCCGTCAGGAACGCCGTCCAGATGGAGTAGAGCCCGAAGAGGCCGAGCACGGTGACGACCGTCGCCGGCAGCGCCCACCACGGCAGCGAATCGAGGATGCGCTCGATGGGCCCGGGACCGCTGTGAGGCGCGGACGCGAGCGATGCGGGCGAAACCTTGGTGACCTGGGTGGACAAACTAGGACCATCCTAGCGTCGAGGCTCGCGCACGCGACCTCGGCCGCGCGCCCGGGCAGGTCAGTGCGGCGTGGCGAGCGCCCCTGCGAGTGCTCGTCGCCTCACGAACCGCAGGCTCGCGACCTCAGACAGCACATCGACCACATCGCCGACGACCAGCGTCGACGGCGGCTGAACGCCGGCGGCACGCGCCACTGCCGCGATGCTCCCGATTGGTGCGCGCACCACCTGCTGGTCCGGCGTCGTCGCCCTGGACACCATCGCCGCCGGGCGGTCGGGCCCGAGCGCGGCGGCGAGGCGCCCGGCAATCGCATCCAGCTCGGCGGGCATGAGCACGACCAGCGTGTCGACGCTTCGCGCCAGGTCGTCCAGCGCGGTGAGATCGCCTCCGGCGCGGTGACCGGTCACGAAGGCGACGGACGCCGCAACTCCGCGGTGGGTCACCGGTATTCCGGCCGCCGCCGGCGCCGCCAGCGCCGCGCTCACTCCGGGGATGACGCGAACCGGGATCCCTGCACGCTGCAGTGCGTCGACCTCCTCCCCACCGCGACCGAAGAGGAAGGGATCGCCGCCCTTGAGCCGCACAACCAGGTCGCCCGACCGTGCCGCGACGATCATCGCCTCGTTGATGTCCGCCTGAGGTGTCGAGCGCCCTCCCGAGCGCTTGCCGGCGTCGACCAGTCGCGCCCGAGGACCGCATAGGCCCAATACCCCTGGGCCGACCAGCGCGTCATGGAACACGACGTCGGCGTCGGCGAGCACAGCTCGCGTGCCGAGGGTGACCAGGTCCGGGTCACCGGGGCCGGCGCCGGCAATGACCACCTCCCCCGTAGGCGCGCGGCCGGAATCGTGCGCAGCCTGCTCGATGCTCAACGCAAGGCCCGCTGCGCCGCTCTCGTCGCCATCGCGGAGCAGGTCGGTCGTCCCTGAACGAAGCAACTCCCGGTAAGCGCGTTGCTGAGAGTCAGGAGAGATGCCGGCGCGGCGAAGCCGGCGCCGCATCCCTCCCATCAGCGCCGTGAACGGCCCCCACTCCGCGCCGAACATGGTCTCGATCCGCTCTCGCAACGCGCGAGCCAGAAACGGGCTCTCGCCGGACGTGGAAATCGCGATCTGGAGCGGACCACGCTTGACCATCGCCGGGGCGATCCAGTCGCACTGGTGGGTCACGTCGGCGACGTTGAGCAGCACGCGTTCGCGGTCCGCGTCAGCTCTCGCGACGCGCTGACCGTCGGGGTCGTCACTCGCGTCGATCGCCAGGTACGCTCCGGCGAAGTCGCCGGGCTGGAACGGACGGCGCAGATGGACGACCTCCGCACCGGTCGCGCGGAGCCCTAGTGCCTTCTCCTCCGCGAGCGCGGTGTCGCCGAGCACGACGCAGCGGCGATCGTGGAGGTCCAGGACCACCGGATAGTAGGAGGTGGCACTCACACCGCCCCCCGGGCGGGGACAGCCGCCGGCTCGGGCACGCCGCTGGTCTCGATGGGCGGATGGAGCAGGCACTCCTTGTGCGTGTCGCTCTCCCACCACCACCGGCCGGCGCGCTCCTGTTCCCCAGGCTGAGTCGCACGGGTGCACGGCGCGCATCCGATCGACATGTAGCCGCGGTCGTAGAGCGGGTGATGGCGGATGCCGTGGTTCCGCAGGTAGTCCCACACCTGGCCCCGGCTCCAGGACGCAAGCGGTACGACCTTGGTCATGCCCTCGTGCCCGGGATCGCTGGCCACGACCGGGGTCGCGGCGCGGGTCGGGGTCTGGTCGCGACGCAAGCCGGTGATCCATGCGTCGTAGTCGCGCAGCGCCCGCGCCAGCGGGTTTACCTTTCGGACCGCGCAGCACTGGTTCCGCAACGGGACCGACCGGCGGAACAGCATGTCGCCGTGCTCGCCGGTCATCGCCTCGAGCTCACTCGCCTCAGGGGCGAGAATGCGGAGCCGAATGGGGAACTGTTCGCGCACATACTCGATGTAGTCGTGCGTCTCCTCGTGGAGACGCCCGGTGTCGAGGGTGAGGACCTCGGGCTCGGGGACGATCTTGCAGGCAAGGTCGATGAGCACCAGCGACTCCGCCTGGAAGCTCGCGACCAGTGCGACGCGGCCGAAACGCCGGTAGGTCCAGGAGAGGATGTCCCCGGCGGTCGCGTTCTGGAGGTCTGCTGCGTTCACGCCGGGACCTCCACCAACGCATGACGATCCGCGAGCTCGGTGATGCCCTGGCGTCTGCACCAGTCGCCAAAGCCCTCGCCGGGAAGCTGCGTCCGCGCGTACTCGTAGAGCGGTCCGCGCAGCAGGTGCGGGATCTCTTCGAGCTTGACGTTGTGCATGTAGAGCTCGCTGAGACGCGTGCCCTCGAAATCGCCGCCGAGGAACACATCGTACTTGCCGAGGGTGGTTCCGACGAATCCGACGTCCCCGAGGTACGGCCGCGTGCACCCGTTGGGGCAGCCGGTCATCCGGTAGCTGATGCGCGCATCCTCGACGCCCGCATCACGTTGCACCAGGGCGATCTCGCGAATCAGTGTCGGCATCGCCCGTTCCGACTCCGCGACGGCGAGCCCGCAGGTCGGGTACGCAGGGCAGGCCATCGAATGCCTGATCGCGTTCGGCACCGATTCTGTGCGTGCCACGCCGAACTTATCGAGGATCGCCATGAAGACGTTGCGATTCGTTCTGGTGAGGTTCGTGAACAGGACGTTCTGGTGCGGTGTGAGGCGCAGTTCCGGACGCAGGGTCTCGACGATCTTGCGGAGCGCGCTCCGCAAGCCGCTGCTCTCGGTGTCGTGGATGCGTCCGTTCTCGACGAAGAGCCCGTAGCAGTACGTGCCGTCGCCCTGCTCGTGCCAGCCGAGGTGGTCCTCGGCGGATATCCACTGCAGGCGCCGTGACGGCTCGAGCGCAAAGGGCACACGGGACGCAACCTCGCTGCGGAACCAGTCGATCCCCCGATCGGCGATCAGGTACTTCAGGCGTGCGTGACGTCGATCGCTCCGATCTCCGAAATCGCTCTGGACCGCGACCACGGCGCGCGCCGCCTCGACCACGTGCTGCGGTTGCACGTACGCGAGCGGTTGTGCGACTGCCGGCCAGGTGTTCGGCTTGTTGGCGGTGCGGCCGAGACCCCCGCCCACCAGCAGATCGAACCCCGCAAGGCTGCCGTCGCTGTTTGCGTGGGCCACCAGTCCGAGGTCATTCGCATAGATGTCGACGCAGTTGTCACCCTCGATGGCGATCGCGGTCTTGAACTTGCGCGGTAGGTAGCGTTCACCGTAGAGCGTGTCCGGAGGATCCGGCTGATTCGATGCGGCAAGCTCGCCGTCGAGCCAGATCTCGCTGTACGCGCGCGTGGTCGGGGTGAGCCCGGTGACGAGCGAGGCCAGGGTCTCGTTGATCTCGCTGTGCAGGCGGTCATACCAGGGCGCCGGGCAGCACATGATGTTGCGCTCCTGGTCACCGCAACCGCCGAGCGTGGTGAGCAGCGACTCGTTGATGGCGCGAATCGCCTTCTTGAGGTCGCCCTTGAGAACACCGTGCAACTGCACGTCCTGGCGGGTCGTGATGCGCAGCGTCCCGTTGCCCCATGCGCCGGCGATGCGATCGTGAGCGAGATACGCATCGGGGGTCACGATTCCACCCGGGATCCGGGTGCGGATCATCATCATGTGGTGCTTGTCGAGGCCGAGCTTGCGGGCCTCCTTGCGGAGGTCGCGGTCGTCCTGCTGATAGACACCGTGGAACTTGAGGATCACCTCGGCGTCGTCGCTGAAGACGCGTGTGTCCTCGAGCAACTCGTCGCTCAGGGTTCCGCGCAAACGGTTGCTCCGCGCCTTGACCTGCTCTGCGCCCGACATCTGGGTGACGTCGGCGGTGCAACCGCACGTATCGCACATGATCAGACGGTCTCCCAGTCTGCGGACGGTGGGCATCGGCGTGGTGTGCCGGGCATTGGTGTTGTGTCTTGACCTGTGGTCACGCGCGCGGGCTTTCGCGCATGGATGGTTTGCAGTTGTGTCGGTGCGGCATCCGTGCCGCGGCGTATCGGCGAGGCACCAACAGTGCCTCAGCGCGAAGTGCTAGCCGCTACAGCGTGCGATGCCCGAGCGGATACGTCCCCAGTCGAGCCAGAAGCGCCGGGTGAGCGTAGGACGATCCGCGCCGTTCATCTGACAGCACATCCTAAGGAATCCCCACCACTCTAGTCAACTTTCGTATTCACGGTCCTGCCATTCGAGGCGTCATCGACCTCGGTGAAGAAGCAGGTCCGCTCCCCGGTGTGGCACGCGGGACCATCCGCGTGCACCTGCAGCAACACAGCATCACCGTCGCAGTCGATGCGAACTGCACGCAAATGCATGGTGTTCCCGCTGGTCTCACCCTTCTCCCATAGCTGCTGTCTCGACCGGCTGAAGAAGGTGGCACGGCGCGTGCGCAGTGTCGCCTGCCACGCATCGCGATTCATGTGCGCGACCATCAGCACCTCCGACGTGTTCACGTCCTGCACCACGGCGGTGATCAGCCCGTCCTCGCCGAACCGCGGTTGCAACTCGCTCACAGACGAACGTCCACGCCGTGGTCGCGCAGGTACCGCTTCGTTTCCGCGACGGGATGCGCATCGAAATGGAAGATCGACGCGGCCAGGGCGGCGGCTGCACCGCCCTCGGTGAGAACGCTCCGGAGATGCTCGGGGTTGCCCGCTCCACCGCTTGCGATGACCGGCACGTCAACAGCGGCCACCACAGCCGCGGTCAGGTCCAGGTCGTACCCGTTCTTGGTTCCGTCCCGGTCCATCGACGTCAGCAGGATCTCGCCTGCCCCGCGTTCCGCGGCTTCGCGCGCCCACTCAGTGGCGGCGCGCCCCGCTGCGCGCCGGCCGCCGTGCGAATAGACGTCGTGGCCGCTCCCGGTTCGACGCGCGTCGATGGCGATGACCACGCACTGGCAGCCGAATCGATCCGCGGCTCGCTCGATGAGCGACGGGTCGTCCAGCGCCGCGGTGTTGATCGATACCTTGTCGGCGCCGGCTCGGAGGAGCACGTCGATGTCCGCGATGCTCCGTATGCCGCCCCCGACGGTGAGCGGGATGAACACGCGGTCGGCGGTGCGCTGCACGGCGTCGAGCAGGATGGCGCGACCATCGCTCGACGCCGTGATGTCGAGAAACACAAGCTCATCCGCCCCGTCCTGATCGTACCGAGCCGCGAGCTCCGCGGGGTCGCCGGCATCCCGGAGGTCGACGAACGCCACTCCTTTCATCACCCTGCCGGCGATGACATCGAGGCACGGGATCACACGCTTGGCCAGGGTCATCCGCTCACGTCCCTGACCGCCTGGATCGCGTCCGCGAGGTCGACCCGACCTTCATACAGTGCCTTCCCCACGACCACGCCGGAGGCGCCGGCCGCGGCACAGGCGGTGATGTCATCGACGCTGCGGATGCCGCCCGATGCGATCACCGGTCCGCCATACAGCTCGCGACACGTCCGCACGCCATCCAGGTCGGGGCCTGCGAGGAGCCCGTCGCGGGTCGTGTCCGTGTAGACGACGCCGGCAGCGCGCCAGGTGCGCCAGGCGCGGAGCAACTCCGCGGCGCTCGACCCGTCCTCGGTCCAGCCCTCGACCCTCGCGACCCCGGCGCGAACGTCGAGGCCGAGCAGCACCCGGCCTTCCGCCGCGACGCAGATCGCCTGGGCGAGGGTGGCGTCGCGCGCGGCAACGCTTCCCAGGATCACCAGCGAGACGCCGGTATCGAGCCATCGCGAAGCGGTACCGATGTCGCGAATGCCGCCACCGATCTGCATCGCGCACCCGGCGTCGACGCACGTCGCAACCATGCGCGTGACGGCGTCAACGCTCTCGCGCGCAGGGAAGCCCCGAGCCGCGTCGAGGTCGACGACGTGCAGGCGGGTCGCGCCGGCGTCGATGAAGCGCCTCGCTGCGACCACCGGGTCATCCGCATAGATGGTCGCGCTGGCGTGCTCACCTCGCCGGAGACGCACGCACCGGCCCCCCTGCACGTCAACGGCAGGGATCACATCCATGCGTCATCCGGCACGCTGAACCGGCACGCGAACCTCGCACCGTGCAACGAAGTTCGCGTACACGCGCAACCCGGCCGCGCCGCTCTTCTCCGGGTGGAACTGGGTCCCCATGACCATCCCTCGCTCCACGGCGGCGGCCAGATCGCCACCGTAGTCGGTCACCGCCACCGTGTCACCCGGCTCGGGGACCGCCACATACGAGTGGACGAAATACATGTATGAACCCGACACGATGCCCTCGAGGAGTGCAGACGTGCGGAGCGTCGTGATGGTGTTCCAGCCCATGTGCGGCACCTTCAACCCTGGCGCCGGCGCCAGTTTCACGACACGTCCGCGCAGGAGCGCGAGGCCCTCGCCGCCCAATCCCTCATCGCTGCTCTCGAAGAGCAGTTGGTGGCCGAGGCAGATGCCGAGCACCGGGCGCCCACTTCGGGCCACCTCACGCACCGCGTCGGCGAGGCCGGTGTCGCGCAGCGCGCGGGCCGCGACTGAGAATGCGCCGACTCCCGGAAGGATCACGCCGTCGCAGGCGGCGATCGTCGACGGATCGCCACTGATCACGGGCTCCGCTCCGGCGACACGGAGCGCCCGCTCGACGCTGCGCAGGTTGCCGACGCCGTAATCGCATACCCCGACCCGTGTGCTCACAGCGTCCCCTTCGTCGACGGCACGCCGCCACCAATGACGCGGAAGGCGTCGCGCGTGGCGAGGCCCAGCGCCTTGAACGCGGCCTCCGCGATGTGGTGGGGGTTGTCGCCGCGAATGCAATCGACGTGGATGGTCGCACCGGCCGTCTGAGCGTATCCCTTGACGAACTCCGAGATGACCTCGACGTCGAAATCGTTGATGCGGCCACGCAATTGCTCCATCGCATAGACGACGTGCGGGCGGCGGCCGTAGTCGACGACACAGCGCACCAGCGACTCGTCAAGCGGTGCGTGTGCCTCGCCGAAGCGCCGGATGCCGTTCCGGTCACCAAGGGCTTCGTTCACGGCCGCTCCGAGCACGAGGCCGACATCCTCGACCAGGTGGTGAGCATCGACCTCGATATCGCCGGCGCCCGCGAGCGTGACGTCCATACCGCTGTACTTGGTGAACGCCTCGATCATGTGCTTGAAGAAAGGCAGCGGCAGGGTGATCGCCGCGTTCCCGGTGCCGTCGATGATGACGCCGGCGCTGATCTGGGTCTCCCTCGTGTCCCGTCGGGATGTCCCCTTGCGCACCTGTGTGCTCATGACGCTTGGCGCACGCGCATGCGCGCGCGGATGGCCCCCTCGTGCGCGGCCAGGCCCTCCGCCTCGGCGAGGCGGATCGCCACCGGCGCCAGCGTGTCGAACTCCGCATCCGACAGGTGCACGAAGCTGGGCCATCGGACGAAGTCCATGACCGCAAGTGGTCCTCGATACCGAGCCGCGCCCTGGGTCGGCAGCGTGTGGTTGGGGCCGGCCACGTAATCGCCGATGCTGACCGGTGACATCGATCCGACGAAGACAGCGCCTGCGTTGCGCACCGAGTCGCGCAGCGCCTCTGCCGCAACTCCCTGGAGGGACAGATGCTCCGGGGCGAACGCGGCGGCAAGCGTCCTCATCTCGTCGGCGGTCGCGCACAGCACCACCGACGCGTGCCTTCCCGCCGCGAGGCCGATGATCTCGCGACGCGCGGCCTCGCCGGCGACCTCAGCGAAGCTCACGGCGATCGACTCCGCCAGCCCGGCGTCGTCGGTGAGACAGACCGCCCATGCAAGCGGGTCATGCTCGAGTTGCGAGACAAGATCCGCAGCGACCATCGCCGGATCCGCACCGGCAGTGGCGATCACGACGATCTCGCTCGGTCCCGCCAGTTGATCGATGCCGACCGCGCCGAAGACCTCGTGCTTGGCAAGGGTGACAAATGCGTTGCCTGGACCCACGATCTTGTCGACGCGCTCGATGCTCTCGGTCCCGAACGCAAGCGCTGCGATCGCCTGCGCGCCGCCCGCCGCGACCACCTCGCGGATGCCGAGGAGGTGTGCAGCCGCAGCGACCAGGGGATGCACACCTCCGGATGGCGCCGGCGGGCTCGCGATGACGATCCGCGCGACGCCGGCGACCTGCGCGGGGATCACCGACATCAGCACGGTGCTCGGGTACGCAGCGCGTCCCCCCGGGACATAGCACCCGACTCGCCCGAGCGGCTCCGGGTGCAGCCATGCCCCTCCCGCACCGCGGTCGAGCGCGTCCACCTGGAGGACATGGAATTCGCGAATCCGCTGTGCGGCGGCCATCAGCGCATTGCGCACTGGTTGGTCAAGGGTGTCCCACGCCGCCTCCATCTCCGCCGGATCGACATGCGACGTCTCGACGTCGACCCCGTCGATCCGGTAGGTCCACTCGCGAAGCGCTGCATCACCACCGGTTCGGATGTCGGCGATGATGTCGCGGACGGCGTCGCGGGCACCGATGGGACGGTGAAAGAGCTGCTCGAGCCGGTCGGCGGTCGCCGGATCGATGTCACCCGCGGAGAAGCCGTCGCGCTGGCGCTCGACGATGACAGCGCGAAACTGCGGCGGGTCGAGACGGGTGAGCTCGATGGTCATGCCGCACCGGCGGTGAGGCGCGCAGCCGCCGCGCGCCGGAGCGCGACCGCCATCGCACCCACCTGCTCATTGCGCGTCTTGAGCGCGGCGTGGTTGGCGATGAGTCGCGCGGTCGACGCTCCCGCCTCGACGATCTCGACGAGGTTGTTCGCCGCCAGCGTCCGCCCGGTTGCGGTGATGTCGAGCACGCAGTCGGCAAGGCCGGTCAGGGGCGCCAGCTCAACCGACCCGTGGAGCCGGATCACCACGACATTCAACGAACGCGCGGCGAAGAAGCGACGCGCCGACACCGGGTACTTGGTCGCGACCCGCAACGATTGCGGCCAGACGCCGTTGGCGAGTGCCGAATCGCGTGGAGCGGCGAGCACGAGGCGGCATCGACCGAACCCGAGATCGGCAAGCTCGTAGCACTCGCGGCTGCTCTCCCAGAGCACGTCCTTGCCGACGATGCCGCATTCGCAACCGCCCATCTCCACGTAGACGGGCACATCGGTCGGCCGAACCTTCACGAACACGTCATCACCGCTCCGAATGCTCAACTCCCGGTCGAACCGCGCCGGGTCGAGCCGTGAGATGCCTGCAGCCGCGAGCAGCTCGCACGCACTGCCGAAGAGCGTTCCGCCGGGGAGCGCGACCCGCAGCCCCTTCACGACGTGCCGGCGACGAGCGCCGCCACCGCCGCTTCGACGCTGCCCTGCGCGTCCTCTCCGCGGTGCGACCAGCGAGCGCCAGAGGCGGTGACACGCACGTCACCGTCACCACCGGCGACGAGATCGCACGCACAGGCAACACCCTGGTGGCGAAGGGCGCGCGCGAGCTCCAGCGCCTCTTCATGCGCGTCGCTCTCCCAGCTGACCTGGAGCACCACCGGTGTCGTTTGCGTGCCCGCGCGCCGGACGACGCTGTCGTGGCAGCGATCGACGTGGAGCACAAAACCGGTTGCCGGAAGCGGCGTGCCGAAGCGCGAGAGCAGCGCGTCATAGCGTCCACCAGAACCGAGCGCGAAACCGGAGTCGACGCTGAAGACCTCGAAGGTCGGACCCGTGTAGTAATCCCAGTCGCGGACCGCGCCGAGGTCGAGATGCACGCGGTCAGTGATGGCATGCGCGTCGAGGAGATCCCAGAGCTGAGCCAGCTCCTGGAGCGCCCGATGCGGCCTCTCCCCGCGGAGTCCAGCCGCGGCGGTGTCAAGGATCTCGCGTCCGCCGCGAAGCGTCGGGAACGCCAGCAGCAGGCGGCGCTCGGCGTCCGCGGCGTCGGTGCCGTCCAGCGCCGACTCGACGGCGACGAGGTCGCGACGCGCGAGCGCGGCGAGCACCTCTTCTCGAGCCGCCGGCTCGAGACCCGCCGAATCAAGCAGACCTGGAATGAAATCCGCGTGACCGACGTCCACCTGGATGTGCTCCACACCGCCGCGCTCGAGTGCGGCAGCCGCCAGCGCGATGCACTCTGCATCGGCTGCGAGGCCGCCCGCACCGACGAGCTCGCACCCCGCCTGCAGGCTTTCGCGGCGCCGCCCCGCGTTGGGCGCCTGGTTGCGCAGGACCGATCCCGCATAGCAGAGCCGCAGGGGAAACGGCCCGTCATGCAGCTGGGTCGCAACCACGCGCGCCACGCTCACAGTGCGCTCGCCGACCAATGCGAGCAGCGCCCCGTCCGAGTCCATGAAACGAAACAGGGCGGACTGCTGGGCGCCGCCGACGCCGGCCGCGATCGTGTCCAGCGGCTCGATGAGCGGCGTCACCATGAAGCCGTAGCCCCACGCCTCGAAGGTCTCGATGAACCGGTCGGCGAGCAGGCGGCGGCGCGCGGCGGGACCGACCAGGTAATCGTTGAATCCGTCGGCACGTCCGCGAACCGTTGCGCCGGGAGGGAGCGCGTCAAGGCCTGTCATGCGGGGATTCTACGTGCCACTCAGGATTTACCCGTTGAGGGCGGAGACGGCCGCGAGGACGCGATCGGTCGCCCGCGCATCGCCGACGGTGATCCTGAGGAACCGGTCGAGGCCCGGGACCGTGAAGTGGCGCACAAGGATCCGCGCCTCTCGGAGCCGGGTCGCAACGGCGGCTGCGGTGATCCCCGGAGGTGGCGACGCGAAGACGAAATTCGCGTGAGAGGGTTCGACTCGCCACCCCAGGGCCCCGAGACGGTCGCTCAGCCGCGACCGCTCGCGGATGACGGTGCCGACGATCAGTCGGTGGTGTGCGCGATCCTCCAAGGCCGCCATCGCGCCCGCGATCGCACAGCGATCGACCGGGTATGAGTCGCGCACCGCGTTGAGATCGGCGATCAGCGAGTGGTCGCCGAGCGCGTAGCCGACCCGCAGCCCCGCGAGGGCGTGCGACTTCGACAGGGTCCGGATCACCAGCCAGTTCGGATGCGCCGGGAGGAGCGGCACGCACGAGGCGGGTGCGAAATCGCAATACGCCTCGTCGACGGCGACAATGCCGTCTGCCTGCCAGAGCCGCGCCTCGAGGGCGGCGGGCTCCATCCAGTGCCCGGTCGGCGAGTTGGGGTTGACCACGACTCGCAGCACCGCCGGTCGGACGGCGAAATCCGCCGACAGTGACCCATCGGGATCGAGCGCAACCGGGTCATCGCGCACCGAGAAGAGAGCCGCCAGAACGGGGAGCAGGGAGTAGCTTGGCTCGGTTCGCACCACGGTGTCTCCCGGTGAGGCATATGCGCGAAAGCAGCAGTCCAGGACCTGGTCGGCTCCGTTGGCGACGAACACCTGCTCCGGGTCGACGAGGTGCAGACGGGCCAGCGCGCTCCGCAACGGTTCGGCGACCGGGCTCGGATAACGAGCCAGTTCGGCGGCCGCCTCAGCCACCGCGGCGGCGACCGTCGATGACGGCGGCAGCGGCGACTCGTTGCTGTTCAGCTTCAGCCAGCCCCCGTCATCCGCCGGCTGCTCTCCCGGCGTGTATCCGAAATCCGCGCCGAGCGACGAGCGCAAGAACCTCGACACGCCGCGATCAGGAGGGTGCCGTTGCGTTCCGCATAGCTGGCAAAAGGATAGGCGGTTGACGCGACCGATCGACCGCTGTTAGGCTTCAGCCGTCGTGCAGACATCCGTGCGCCTCGCCAAAAAAGCCGTCTCGCTCCCGAGGAGTGGGTTCCTTTACGCACGGATGAGGTGACGGCGACCAGTTAGCACCGGATCAGATTCCGCGAAGAGCCCCTTCCTCGAAGGGGCTCTTTCTTTTTGTCCACCACCACATACGGAAGTTCATGAGCATCACCTCGTTTCGCATCATCGACAGCACGCTCCGTGAGGGCGAACAGTTCGCGCTCGCCCATTTCACGGTCGAACAGAAGCTGGCCATCGCCGCTGCGCTGGACCGCTTCGGTGTCGACTACATGGAGCTCACCTCGCCGGTGGCGTCTCCGCAGTCCGAATCCGATCTTCGCCGCCTTGCGCAGACCGAGCGGCGTTTTTGTCTGCTCACGCACGTTCGTTGCAATCTCGACGATGCGAGGCTTGCCGTCGACACCGGAGTGGACGGCGTCGATGTCCTGATCGCAACCTCGTCACGGCTCAGACCCGTGTCGCACGGCATGAGCATCGACGAGATCATCGCCATCGGGACCGCGGTGGTCGGCGAGATTCGCGGTGCCGGCCGCGAAGCGCGCTTCAGCACCGAGGACTCGTTTCGGTCGGATCCCGATGACCTGGTGCGCATCTATCGCGCGATCGATCGCGCGGGCGTGGATCGCGTCGGCCTCGCCGACACCGTCGGGGTGGCCACGCCCTCACAGGTCCATGACCTGGTTTCCCTGGTCCGCCGCAACGTCGGCTGCGATATCGAGTTCCACGCCCACGACGACACAGGCTGCGCGGTGGCAAACGCGCTGGCGGCGCTCGAGGCGGGAGCAACGCACGTCGACACCACCATCCTCGGCATCGGGGAGCGCAACGGCATCGTGCCGCTCTCCGCGATGATGGCGCGCCTGGTCACGATCCAGCCCGAACTGGTCGAGCACTACCGGCTGGAGATGCTGCCCGAGCTGGATGCGATGCTCGCCGAGATCCTCGGGATCGCGGTCCCGTTCAACGCGGCGGTGACCGCTCCGACCGCGTTTCACCACAAGGCGGGGATGCACACCAAGGCGGTGCTCCTCGATCCCGGTGCCTACGAGGTGCTGGATCCCGCGCAGTTTGGGCGCGAGCGAAGCATCCTCGCCGGCCACCGGCTTGCCGGCCGTCACGCGATCGGCGACCGAGCCACAGCGCTCGGCGTCCGCCTCGACGACGACCGGCTGCGCAGCCTCACCGCCGAGGTCAAGCGGCGCGGCGATGACGGGCCGCTCGACGTCACGACTCTCGATGCATTGATCGTCAGCTGGGCACAGGCGTAGGGGAACGAAATGGGAACCATCACCGAGGAACTGTTCAGCCGGCGCCTGGGAAACGACGTCCACGCCGGCGACACCGTCATCGCGGAGGTCGACGTGGCGATGGCCCACGATGTGACCGGACCGCTTGCCATCGAAGCATTCAGAAGCCTGGATCTCCCACTCTGGGACGCAAACCGCATCGTCTTCAACTTCGATCACGTGATGCCGGCCAACACGGTCGCCGCCGCGGAGTTGCATCGGGTCATCCGCGAGTTCTGCGTCGAGCACACCATCACCAACCTCTTTGCCGAGGGCATCTGCCACCAGGTCATGGTCGACCGGCGGCTCGCCCGGCCAGGCGGCATCGTTGTCGGCGCTGATTCGCACAGCACGACGTACGGTGGTCTCGGCTGTTTCGCGACCGGCCTGGGTTCCACCGACATCGGCGTCGTGTTCGCCACTGGGAAGACCTGGTTCCGCATCCCCGAAACAGTTCGCATCGAGGTGCGTGGCGCGCTGCCCCGGGGGGTGTACGCGAAGGATCTCGCGCTCCACGTCATCGCGCAGATGGGTGCCGACGGGGCCGACTACTGCGCGGTGGAATGGGGCGGCGAGGCGGTGGCCGCGATGAGCATCGATGAGCGGTTGACGCTCTGCAACCTGAGCACCGACTTCGGCGCCAAGACCGGGCTGGTCGAGCCCGATGCGGTCACCTTCGCGCACTCCGGCGACGATCCCTTCGAGCTGCGGCCCGTGCGTCCGGAGTACCTGCGCACACTGGTCGTTGATGCCGAGCGCCTACGCCCACAGGTGGCAGTGCACCCGAGCATCGACAACGTGCACGACATCGACGATGTGGCCGGGACCCCCCTCGACGAGGTGTTCATCGGCAGTTGCACCAACGGCCGGCTCAGCGACCTCGCGATCGCCGCGTCGATCCTCTCGGGCCGAACGGTGCATCCCCGAACGCGGACCGTCGTCGTTCCGGCATCGCGGGGCGTCTACCTTGATGCCCTGAGTGCCGGCTACATCGAGACCTTCGCGCGCGCCGGTGCCCTGGTGCTCAATCCCGGCTGTGGACCCTGCCTTGGACGGCAGCACGGCGTGGTGGGCCCCGGCGAGCGCGTGCTCTCCACGAGCAACCGCAACTACCCGGGACGGATGGGCAGCCCGGACGCGCAGATATTCCTGGCCTCACCGGCGGTCGCCGCCGCATCCGCGCTTGCGGGTGCGATCATCGACCCCGCGACCTTGGAGCCGGCGCTGTGAGCGGCCGCGTCTTTCTCCTCGGCGACGGCGTCAGCACCGACGCGATCATGCCGGGGCGGTACAACGTCACCACCGATCCGGACGCCCTCCGCCGCGCCTGTCTCATCGAGGCACGGCCGGACTTCACCGAGACCGTGCAGCCGGGCGATGTCATCGTCGCCGGGCGGAACTTCGGCTGCGGCAGCTCGCGCGAGCATGCACCGCTCTCCATCAGGCGCAACCACGTCGCCGCGGTGATCGCCGCCAGCTTCGCACGCATCTTCTACCGCAATGCGGTGAACATCGGCCTGCCGGTGATCCGCTGCGCCGAGGCACACCGCGTGCTGTGCGATGGCGACGAGGTTACCGTCGATGCCCTCACCGGCACGATCACGACACCCACGACGACGCTGCACGGCGAGACGCCTTCCGGAGTTGCGCTGCGCATCATCGAGGCCGGGTCGCTCATCGACCTGATCAGGCAGGGCGGCTGGGCCGCGCTCGAGGGGGTACAGCGTGTGTCCTGAATGCGATGCGCAGGTCCCGGTCGACGACGGCGTCGAGCGCGGCGAGGTGGTGACCTGCCCGGAGTGCAACGCGGAGCTGGAGGTGATCGGGCTCGATCCTCCCCGCTTCGTGCTCGCGCCGCCCGAAGAGGTCGACTGGGGTGAGTGATCCCATGCGCATCGGCATGCTGTGCTCGCGGATCCGCGTTGAGGAGAAGTTGCTCCGCGACGCCCTGGCCCATCGGGGGATCGATGTCGAGATCGTCGACGATCGTGAGCTGACTCTCACGCTCGGGAACCCGAGTCTAGGTTGGGATGCGGTGCTCGAACGCAGCATCTCGCAGACCCGCGGACTCGCGATCACCCGGGTCCTGGAATCGTGGGGCGTCCCCACCATCAACACCTACGCAGTCGCCGCCACGTGTGCCAGCAAGCTGGACACCTCAGCGGCGCTGGTGGCCGCGGGCGTTCCGACCCCGGCAACCGCCATTGCCTTCACCCCGGACGCCGCAGTCCGGGCCGCCGAAGACCTCGGCTACCCGGTGGTGCTCAAGCCGCTCACCGGCTCCTGGGGACGGCTCCTCGCTCGTATCAACGACCGTGACGCCGCCGAGGCGCTGTTCGAGCACAAGGCACTGCTCGGGGGTCCCGAGCACTCGGTCTTCTACCTCCAACGCCACGTGGACAAGCCGGGCCGGGACATTCGCGCGTTCGTCATCGGCGACGAGGTCATCTGCGCGATCTACCGCTACTCCGACCATTGGGTCACCAACACCGCCCGAGGCGCGCGCACGCGCAACTGCCCCGTCGACGCGACGTTGCGCCAGATGTCGCTGCGTGCCGCCGCGGCTGTCGGCGGCGGTGTGCTCGCGATCGACCTGCTCGAGGACCGCGACCAGATCCTGGTCAGCGAGGTCAACGCGACCATGGAATTCAAGAACTCGATCGATGTCACCGGGGTGGACATCCCCGGCCACGTTGCTGACCACGTTCGCCAGGTCGCGCGCGGCGCGCCGGTCGCGGTCGGAGCCTGACCGTGACGATCGGAACCGGCATTGTGTCCGGCACTCGTGTCGACGTCGCGGAGCTGCTCACCGCGATGCTGTTGGTTCCCAGCGAGAGCGGCCAGGAGGACGCGGTGGCATCGCTGCTGGTGTCGAGGCTGCTGCGCGCCGGGTTCGGCGTCGACGTTGACGCTGCCGGCAACGTCGTCGCCACCTGGGGGGACGGCCCCGAAACGGTTGCGCTCGTCGGGCACATCGACACCGTTCCTGGTCACATCGACGTCCGTCGCGAGGGCGATCTCCTGCATGGACGCGGAGCCGTTGACGCCAAGGGGCCGCTTGCCACCGCGATCGCCGCCGTCAGTCGGCAGCCTCGCGACGGCGCCCGCCGCTTCGTGATCGTAGGTGCCGTCGCGGAGGAGACATCATCGATCGGAGCCCGTCACCTTGCCGAGTCGATGGCCGCCCCGTCGTCGCTGGTCATTCTCGAGCCGAGCGGATGGGACGCCGTCACCATTGGATACAAGGGGAGCCTGCGCCTGGGCGTGAGCATCGATCAGGCGCAGGCCCACGGTGCCGCTCGCGAACCGAGCGCGCCTGACCTGTGCGTCGGCGTGGTTCGTGCGCTGCAGGATTATGCCGCTCAGCTCAACGGCGATTCCGGCGTCTTCGATCGCGTCGACATCCGCGTGCTCCGATTCGATTCGTGGAGCGACGGCCTGACCGACCGCGCGAACATGGACCTCGGCGTTCGGACGCCACCAGGGTGCGACTCCGATGCGCTCATCGAGGTTGCGCAGACCGCCGTGCCAGGCGGGAGCTTGCGCATCCTCGGCCGTGAGCCTGGGATCCGCACCGATCGGGGAAGCTCCCTCGCCCGAGGCTTCGTGACCGCCATCCGCGCCCACGGCGGAACGCCGCGCTTCAAGGTCAAGACCGGAACGTCCGACCTCAACGTGCTCGTTCCCGCCTGGGGCTGCGAGGCCGTCGCCTACGGACCCGGCGACTCGAAGCTCGACCACACGCCGGACGAGCACGTCTCGATCGCGGAGTTGGAGCGTGCGGTTGCGGTGCTCGAAGCCGCGTTGAGCGCCGGATGATCAGGGCAGCCGTCGTCGGAGGTTCGGGCTACGCGGGTGGCGAGGTGCTGCGTCTCCTCGCCGGCCATCCCGAGGTCGAGGTCGTTCAGGTCACGTCGGAGCGGCTCGCCGGCAAGCCAGTCGCCTCGGTTCATCCGCCGTTGCGAGGCCGCACCGAGCTGCGTTTCTCGTCCCGCGACGAGTTGGGCGAGGCTGACGTGGTCTTCGCAACGATGAGCCATGGCGAGTCGAGCGAGGTGATCGGTCAGCTGCGCGCGGCGGCAGCGATCGTGATCGACCTCGGCGCCGACTTCCGGCTGCGCGATGCCGACGACTATCCACGCTGGTACGGGTGGTCACACCCGTCCCCCGAGTTGCTCGGCGCTGCCGTGTACGGACTCGCCGAGATGCACCGAGCTGACATCGTGGGTGCATCGCTCATCGCCGCAGGTGGCTGCCTCGCAACGGCGTCGATTCTCGGTCTCGCCCCACTCGCCTGCGCCGGTCTGCTTGACCCCGCCATCCCGGTCGTCGTGGAGGCCAAGGTCGGTTCGTCCGCGGCCGGCTCGCAATCGAGAGACTCGACCCACCACGCGCATCGGAGTGGCGAGATCCGGTCCTACGCGCCGACCGGGCACCGCCACACCGCGGAGATCCTCCAGGAGCTCCGCCTCGGCTCGTCGAGCCACGAGCTCGCCTTCTCGGCGACCGCCGTTGAAGCGGTGCGCGGCGTGCTCATCACCGCTCACGCCTTCATCAACACCGACCTCGACGACCGAGACCTCTGGCGCCTGTACCGATCCCGCTACGGCTCGGAGCCGTTCGTGCGCATCGTCAAGTCACACGCGGGCTTGCACCGCTCTCCCTCTCCGAAGCTGCTCACCGGCACCAACTTCTGTGATGTCGGCTTCGAACGCGACCCGCATTCCCGCCGCGTCGTGGTCACCGCCGCACTTGACAATCTCGTCAAGGGATCCGCGGGTCAGGCGGTGCAGGCACTCAACATTCGTCACGGATTCCCCGAGACGCTCGGGCTCGAATTCGGCGGCCTGTACCCGATCTGATGATCGTCGTGAAGATCGGCGGTAGCGTCCGGCGGCTCGACCCGCTCCTCGAGGACATCGCCACCACCACCGAGCAGGCGATCGTGGTGCACGGCGCCAGCCGCGACCTGGATGACCTGTCGACACGGCTCGGGAACCCGCCGCGGATGGTGGAGTCGGAGCGCGGCGACGTGAGCCGGTTCACTGATGCGACGACCATGGATCACTTCCTGATGGCGTATGCGGGAAGGGCCAACAAGCGGATCGTCGAGCGGCTCCGGCAGCTCGGCCTCAACGCCTTCGGGCTGTGCGGCCTCGACGGCGGCGTTGTGCGCGGGACGCGACGGCCGGCGCTGCGTATCCGGGAGAACGGCCGGACCAAGGTGCTCCACGACAACCACGTGGGGAGCATCGACTCGGTCGATGCCGTCCTGCTCGGCAGGCTGCTCGCCGCCGGGGTGACGCCGGTGATCTGTCCACCCATCGCCGGCGAGGATGGAACCGCCATCAATGTCGACGGCGACCGGCTTGCCGCCGAGATCGCCATCGCGCTCGGGGCCACGCTGCTGATCATCTTCGCCGACACGCCGGGGCTGCTCCGCGATCCGTCCGACGAGACGAGCCTCATCGGACGCCTCTCGACGCATGAGGCTGAGCGCCTCATCCCGGCCATCGGCGGCAGGGCGCGGGTGAAGTTGCGCGCCAGCGCCGAGGCACGCATTCGCGGCGTCGGCGCGGTGTGCGTTGCCGACGGACGGGTGCAGCGTCCGCTCTTCAACGCGCTGTCCGGTGCGGGCACCTGGGTGCGTTAGGGACTCGTCCGGCTACCCTGACCGCCACGTCCATGGTGCAGCGTTCCTTTCTCGAACGATCGACCACGATTGCGTTCGCCCATCGCGGCGGCGGCGGCGAGGCTCCCGAGAACACGCTGCCCGCCTTCGAGGCCGCCGTCACCCTGGGCTACAGATACCTCGAAACGGACGTCCATCTGACCCGCGACGGGGTGCTGCTCGCATTCCACGACAGCAGCCTGGAACGGCTCACCGACAGGGCGGGCAGGATCGGGGAGCTCTCGCTTGCCGAGGTGCGTGAAGCGGACGCGGGGTACGGCTTCAGCCCGGACGGTGGTCACTCCTTCCCGTTTCGGGGCACCGGCGTCCTGGTTCCGACGCTGGAGGAGTTGCTCACCCGCTGGGACGACGTCTTCGTGAACATCGACGCCAAGGCCGACAACACCGTGGCCCCACTCATCGCGCTGGTGCAACGCCTCAGTGCATTCAATCGCGTGTGCATCGGATCGTTCTCGGACCGCAGGGTCGCCCGCATCCGGGCGCTCGCAGGCGGACGGATCTGCTCATCGATGGGTCAGGTCGCCTCGGCGTTGGCCTACTTGGCGTCGAGAACGGGGAGGATGCCGCGCTTCCACGCCGACTGCCTCCAGGTGCCGCAACGCTGGGGAAGGCTGCGCATCGACAGGCGGTTCGTGAACGCCGCGCATCGCGCCGGCCTGCCGGTCCACGTCTGGACCGTGGACGACCAGGCGGAGATGGAGTCTCTCCTCGACCTCGGTGTCGACGGAATCATGACCGACCGTCCCCGGCTGCTCAAACAGGTGCTCGAAGCCCGCGGTCTGTGGTGACGATCGCGGCGCGCTATGGTGGGATCGATGCTGCCGTCTGATCCCGGGGTGCGCCACATCCCGGCCGGCGATGAAGCCGATTGGTACCTCCCCGACGAGCACCTGCGCTGGCTGACCCGCCGGACCGTCGGAGAGGCTGCATGGCCGGTGGCTGATGGCGCGCTTCGCGACCTGGGCACGCTGGTGCCGCGCGTGATCGAGCCACTGGCGCGTACCGCCGATCGCCATCCTCCGGCCCTGCGCTCATACAACGGTCGTGGTGAGCGCATCGACGAGATCGAGTTCCATCCCGCGTATCGGGAACTGGAGTCGACGGTGCTCGGATTCGGCGCGGTGCGGGCCGGCTACGCGCCGGGATGGCGTGGCCTCCCGGCCCGAGCGCCCCGGACTCTGGTCACCGCGATGCTCTACCTGATCCTCGAGTCCGACCAGGCGATCACCGGATGCCCCGTCGGGATGATGGACGCCGCGGCTCGGTGCCTCGAGCGCAACGACCCGGCGCTGGCGGCACGCTTCCTGCCCGGCATCATCGACGACACTGGCAAACACCTCACCGTCGCGATGTTCCTCACCGAAAAGGCCGGGGGTTCCGACGTCGGCGCCAACGAGAGTGTCGCCATGCCCGCCGGTGACGGTACGTGGCGGCTCTCCGGTGAGAAGTGGTTCGCGAGTTGCGCCCACAGCGACCTGATCCTGGTGCTCGCCCGACCCGCCGGCGCACCGCCCGGCCCACGGGGGCTGGGACTGTTCCTCATGCCGCGCTTCCTGGAGGACGGAAGCCGCAATACGTACATCATCCACCGCCTCAAGGAGAAGTTCGGCACCCATGCGATGGCGTCAGCCGAGGTGGGTTTGCGCGACGCGTTCGCATGGCAGGTCGGGACGCTCGAACGGGGCCTCCCGCAGATGATGGACATGGTCAACGCCACCCGGATCGGCATTGCCACCGCGACAGCCGGCGCGATGCGGCGGAGCGCCCTCGAAGCGCTCACGCACGCCAGCGGTCGCTCAACGTTCGGGCGGCGACTTGACCTGCACCCGCTGATGCGCGACACCCTTGCTGATCTGGTGGTGGACTCCGTCGCCGGGCTCACCGCCGCCATGGGCGTTGCCGAGCTCTCCGACCAGGCGGACGCGGGCGACCACGAGGCAGCCGCCGCGCTCCGTCTGCTCACTCCGCTCTTCAAGATGCACGGCACCGAACGCGCTCGCATCTGCGCAACCGAGGGCATGGAGGTGCGCGGTGGCAACGGGTTCATCGAGGACTGGCCCGACGCACGGCTGCTCCGCGATGTCTACGTGCACGCCATCTGGGAGGGATCCGGCAACGTGATCGCCCTCGACGTGCAGCGTGCCATCGAGCACGGGGCGCTCCCCGGCTACCTCGGCGACACCGAACGTCGCGCCGAGGCCGTTTCAGCAGGCGGTGCCGTGGCGCCACTTGCTGGCGCGCTCATCAACGCGGTCCATCGCCTCGAGGTGCAGCTTCGTGCGCTGGACGCGATCGACGACCCGGACGCGAGGCAGCTGCCGCTGCGCCGCGTCGCGCGACGCATGGCCACCCTCGCGATCGGGGCGCGCCTCGCCGAACAGGCGAACCAGTTCGAGGCCGACACCGGCAGCGGCCGTCTCGGTTGGATCGCATCGCGCTACCTGTGCCGGCTCGGTGGGGAGAACGCGCTCGCGCAGGTGGCCGACGATGCCTCGTGGCTGCCCCACGCGGACTCCCTGCTGCATGGCGGGGAGGTCCCGCTCAGCGTCGCAACCGACGCGGCTCGACGCACCGCGTCAGCGCTCGGTGCCCTGGTGCCTGCCTAGGTCCCGACCACGAGGGCGAAGGCGAATCCGTCCCAGCCTTTGACCCCGACGGTCTGGATCACCGTGGTGGTGAGGCGGCGGTCGGCTCCCATCTGCTCGATGAGACGCCGCATGCCCTGGGTATCCGGATCGTCACTGTCGGAGTCGGTCAGCCTCCCCTGGCGGACCACGTTGTCGACCACGATGAGGGTGCCGGCGTGGGACATGTCAACCGCCGCGCTGAAGTACTCGGGGGTGTTGCGCTTGTCCGCGTCAATGAAGACGAGGTCGAAGGGCTCACCGACCTCATCCTTGAGAGTGGTGAGGCTGTCGAGCGCCGCCCCGACGCGCACCTCGACCTTGCTCTCCAGCCCGGCGCGCGCGATGTTCCGCCGCGCCACCTCGGCATGTTGGGGGTTGAGCTCGAGGCTGATGAGGCGGCCATCCTCCGGGAGCGCGCGCCCCATCCAGATCGCGCTGTACCCGCCCAACGTGCCCACCTCGAGGATCCGCCGGGCCTTGATCGCAAGGGCCAGCAGGCTCAGAAACTGCCCCTGAGCGGCGGACACCGCGATGTTGGGCAGCTCCGCGTTCTCCCTGATCGCCGCCTCGAGCACCGGGTCGGCGGGTTGGAGCAGGGCGGTCGTATACGCGTCGACGGCGTCCCAGCGATCGTCACTCATGGTCCGCCAGTCTACCGTTCGTTTGGAACCGAGCCGGGCATGGCCCGAGGAGGCGATCGTCAGCGGGGAATTGGGGTGGCCAGCGGGATTCGAACCCGCGACCTCCAGGGCCACAACCTGGCACTCTAACCAGCTGAGCTATGGCCACCATGGGACTCCGGTGAGGAGGCTCGGCGATTATATGGCGCGGTGGTCGGCGATCCGGATGAATCGCCGCAGGTACACTCGCCGCGCGCCCCCGTAGCTCAGCGGATAGAGCAGCGAGCTTCTAACTCGACGGTCGTGGGTTCGACTCCTACCGGGGGCGCCACTCCGGTGTGAAATCCGGTCGATGCGCTCCTCGGGAAGGCAGACTCACGCCAATGACAGGCTCCCCCGGCACGGTGCAGGACAATGCGGCCACGTCGCCCCCATGGAGAGGGATCGCGGCGGGTGTGGCGTTGATCGTGGCGTTCCGCATCCCCGCATTTCTCGAGCCGCACTGGTATTCCGACGAGAGCACGTATGCCTATGTTGGACGCACGGTTTTCAACGGCGGGGATCTCTACGTCTCCCCGGGCGCGTGGGACAACAAGCCGCCGGTCCAGTACTGGCTCTACGGGATCGTGACCCACTTTCTCGGGTACTCGGAGGCGGCGATCCACCTCGTTCCCTTCATCAGCGCGGTTGCCGCGGTGATCGCGGTCGGCTGGGGCGTGGCCAAGCTGAGCGGCTCGAGGCGGCGGGCTGGGATCGCGTGCGTCCTCGCCGCCCTGATCATCGGGCCCCCGATCTTTGACTCGGAGCTGTTCCTCCCCGAGGGGGCGCTGATCGGTCCGATGACCTGGGCAGGCATGCTCATGCTGGTCACCATCGCCTCGCCGGCCTGGGCTGCGAGGCACCGATGGGCCCCCTACATGGCTGGTTTCCTGGCATCGATCGCCCTCGGGATGCAGCAGACAGTGCTCGCCGACGTCTTCGCGATCTGCGTCGTCCTGTTGATCGCATGTCCCGGCCGTTGGGTGGAACTGCTGCGCTTTCTCGGCGCCGGCCTGGTGGTCTCGTTGCTCTGGCTGGTACCGACCGCCATCGCGTCAGGCCTCGGCGCGACCTGGTTCGCGACCGTCGGTTTCTACGGGATCTACGCGCACAATTCCCTCCCGCTCAGCGCGCTCGCGCGCATCCTCCACTTCGCGGGCATCGGCGTCGGCGTCGTCGCGATCATCGGAGGGGCAATCCTGGTCTCGCGCCGGACCCGAAACACCTTCTGGATGCTGTGGGTGCTGGCGGGGATCGACCTCGTGGTCGCGGGGTCCGCGCATTTCCCCTACCCGCACCTGCTCCTTCCATCGATCCCCTGGGTCTGTGCGGCGGTGGTCGCGACACCCTGGCACCGCTGGAACGCCCTCGTCCCCCTGGCACGCCCGCGGCTGTGGGCGGGCTCAGCCGTGCTTGCGGCCGGCATCCTCCTCGCGGCCGCACAGGGTTCGTACGCCGGCTCCTTCTGGATCAACGGGCGCAGTCTGTCCACGTACTACTCCGACGGCTATTCGAGCCTGTTGAGCACCTCGGAGCGCACGCAGTGGCAGAACAGCTTCTCGGACAGCATCGTCTTCGACCAGGAGGTGACCCACTGGCTGATGGTCCACCACTACCGGAATGCCTCGGCGGTGGTCTGGAGCGTGGCCGACGAATGGGTCTACCTGTTGACTCCCCTCAACACCGTCCTGCCGACGGTCGGTCTCTTCAACGACGACGTGCTCCTGGGCGATCGGTCCAAGATCGGCCCCTACGTCTCCCGGCACCGTCCCGTGGTGATCATCACCAACGAGCCCAGCGTCGCGCTGCGATCGAGCATCCTCACGGTGGTCGCTCAGTGGTACATCCCGGTGTTCCACGTCGGCCCGGACACGATCTACATCGAGCGCTCGCGCGTCTCGCAAGCGACGTCGACCCCCGGGCACCGGCTGCTGCGCACCCGCCGCTCAGCCGCTTGAACGAAGGTACAGCTCCACGCCATTCGCATCCATCACCTTCACGTAGTGGTGAGTGCTGATGAAGGTGCGCACGTCACTCAGGTTCTCGATGTGGAAGGGCGTCACCAGGATCAACTGCGGAGGCGACGC
>CABEDX010000058.1_pt1 | contig 36878 bp, 39 predicted proteins | sample 3132991 | NCBI WGS metagenome assembly CABEDX01 (sample SAMEA5534332, study PRJEB31848) | metagenome | biome: tundra; feature: field; material: soil | place: USA | collected 2013-05 | depth 0.15 m
CCCCCGGGGAGCCGTTCCGGCAATTCCTGCTGATCCTGGCCGAACGGATCGAAGGCACCCGGCGGGGCGATCTCTCGCTCGCGTACGCGGGGCCGGACGAGCTGCTCGAGGACCTCGAATGCCTCCAGGATGCGCTGGTGCGAGCCGGCGCTCCGCGGCTGGCATACGGCGAGCTGCAGGGGCTCATCTGGCAGGTGCAGACATTCGGCTTTCATCTCGCCGACCTCGAGATCCGGCAGCACAGCGGCGTGCATCGCATTGCGCTCGCCGAGCTTCGCGCCGCGGGAACGCTTCGCGGCGCGGGCACCCGCTCTGCGGAGACCGACGAGGTGGTGGCGACGCTGCGCACCATCGCGCTGTTGCAGCAGCGACTGGGTGCGCACGTCTGTCATCGCTACGTGGTGAGCTTCACGGAAGGCGCCGAGGACATCGCCAACGTGTACGCGCTTGCGGACCTGGCGTGCGCACCCAATGCGGCCCCGGAGCTCGACGTCGTGCCGCTGTTCGAAACCATCGCGGATCTGGGCAAAGCGCGCGCCACGCTGGACGCGATGCTCGACCTCGAGCCGGTGCGCAGGCGCATGGTTGCCACCGGACGCGGCGTGGAGGTCATGCTCGGCTATTCCGACTCGGCGAAGGAGAGCGGACCGGTCACGGCAACGCTCGCGCTGTACGCCGCCCAGGCCGACCTTGCCGCGTGGGCGTCGGAGCGCTCCGTGCAGCTGACGCTCTTCCACGGACGGGGCGGTGCGCTCGGACGCGGCGGCGGCCCTGCCAATCGCGCGGTGATGGCTCAGGCGCCGGGTTCGGTCTCGGGGCGATTCAAGGTCACCGAGCAGGGAGAGGTCATCTTCGCCCGATACGGCAACCAGACCATCGCCCAACGGCATCTCGAGCAGGTGACCTCGGCTGTGCTGCTGGCCTCGACGCCCGCGGTTCGTCAGCGCACCGAGAGCGCGGCGATTCGCTTCGAGGCACTCGCGCGAACCCTCGATACCGCCGCCCGCTCGGCATACCGCGAGCTCATCGACATCGAGGGCTTCGCCGAGTATTTCGCCCAGGTGACCCCGGTCCGTGAGCTTGCCCGCCTCCATCTCGGGTCGCGCCCTGCTAATCGCGGTGGCGACACGGGCCTGGGGTCGCTCCGGGCGATCCCGTGGGTCTTCGCGTGGTCGCAGATCCGGCTCAACCTCCCTGGCTGGTATGGGATCGGCAGCGCGCTCGATGGAGCACCGCTCGACGATCTGCGCGTTGCCTATGCGGAGTGGCCACTGCTCAAGGTGCTGATCGACAACGCGGAGATGAGCCTGGCCAAGACCGACCGATTCATGGCGGCGGAGTACCTGCGCCTCGGAAACCGCCCCGAAATCGCTGAGCGGATCTTGACGGAGTACGACCGCACGATTGAGGGGATCCTCGCCGTGACCGGCCAATCGCGTCTTCTCGAGCACCGACGGGTGCTGTCCTGGGCAGTGGAGCTGCGAAATCCCTACATCGACGCGCTCTGTCATCTGCAGCTTCGCGCGCTTCGAGCGCTGCGCAGTGGTGATCCCGGCGATATCGACCGGAGGCGGCTGGAGCAACTGCTCCTGCTCACCGTCAACGGCATCGCGGCAGGGCTGCAGAACACGGGCTAGGGTGTCGGATGCCTACGATCCATCGTCGCGCTTCAACGACCGAACGATGCGAGGAGAACGCGGTGGTGACGCTGTCATGAAGATCGGAGTGGTCGGGATCGGGAAGATGGGGCGGCCGATCGCCGCGCGGCTGATCGCCGCCGGTCACGACGTGGCCATCTGCAACCGCTCGGACAACGCCGGCGTGAAGGCACTGCGCGACGGGGGCGCAACCGTCCTCGGAACGCCCGCCGAGCTGGCTGCCCAAACCGAGGTGGTCCTCACCGCGCTGCCAACCGAGGACACCGTTAAACAGGTCTACGACGACATGGCCGCGGTTGCCTCGAACGGGCAGCTGTACGCCGACCACTCGACCGTGAGCCCGGGGCTCAACCGGCACTGCGCGGAAATCCTTGCGAAGCAAGGCGCGGGCTTCCTCGATGCGCCGGTCTCAGGCGGGCCCGCCGGCGCTGAGGCCGGAACGCTGACGGTGATGGTGGGGGGCAACGAGGCGACGTTCAATCGCGCTCTCCCCGTGTTCGAGGCGTTCGGGGGCAAGATCCGGCTCTGCGGCGGCGTCGGCGCGGGTCAGGTGATCAAGCTCGTCAACCAGTACCTGGTCGCCGTGCACACCATGGCCGCGTCCGAGGCGGCCGCGTTCGCGCTCCAGCTCGGAGCCGATCTCGGCACGGTCCAGGACGTGATCGGCACCTCGTTCGGCAGCTCGGCAATGCTGCTCCGCAACCTGCCGCGCTTCATCGCCCGCGACTTCAGCCCGGCAACCCCCGTGGGGCTGATCGCCAAGGACCTGTCGATCATCCACTCGGAAGCGCAGGAGGCGGGTGTGCCGCTGCTGCTCGGCGGTCTCGTCGAGCAGTACTACCTGGAGGCGAAAGCCCGTGGCTGGACCGGCGAGGACATGGCCGCGCTGGTGAAATTCTGGGACCGGCAGGCGGGATAGCGTGCCGAGACTCGCCGCCAACCTGACGATGCTCTGGCAGGACCTCGAGCCGTTCCAGCGGTTCGAGGCCGCGGCGAGCGTGGGGTTCACGCACGTCGAGATGCTGTTTCCGCACCAGCTCGACGCGGACCGGCTCGCATCCATCCTTGATCGGCTCGAGCTCGAGATGGTCCTCTTCGACCCCGCGGCGGGCGATTGGGAGAGCGGCGAACGAGGGCTCCTGGCGCTTCCGGGGCGCGAGGAGGAGTTCGTCGACACCGTCCATGCCGCGATCGCGCTGGCCACGCGAATCGGGACATCGAGGCTCAACGCGTTGGTCGGGGTGCCGCCGGCGCAGGTGAGTCGCGATCAGGCGCGCGAGACCGCGATCGCGAATCTCAATCGTGTCGAACCCCTGGTGCGAGCGGCCGGCATCACGCTGTTGGTCGAGGCGATCAACAACATCGACATGCCCGGATACTGGGCGAACACGGTCGAAGCCGGTGCGGATCTCGTGCAAACGGTCAACAGCCCGAACGTGCGCCTGCAGCTCGATCAGTACCACGCGGCGATGGCGGGCGAGAATGCCCTTGAATGTCTGCGGCGCTACTTCGCGTTGATCCGTCACGTCCAGATCGCCGACGTTCCGGGCCGGCACGAGCCCGGCACCGGGACGCAGCCGATAGGAGCGTTCCTCGACGAACTGGACCGGCTCGGATACGACGGTTTCGTGGGCCTCGAGTACCAGCCACTGGTGGACACGGCGTCCAGCCTCGCGTGGATCCGAAGGATGAACCTCCGAACCTAGGCTTCCTCGATCGCGCCGTCGCGGCTGGGGAGCCCTTCGATCGCCAATCTCGCCGCCCTGCGCAGGAGCGCCCTTGCGTGACGCATCGGGTCGACATGGCCGTCGATTGCGTCCAGCGCCAGAGCGACGCTGAACAGCTGCGGCAGCGGATCCAGGACGGTCCCGGCGATCGCGACGCACGGGATCCCGCGTGCGGCTGCTCGCAGCGCGACCTCGGCGGGCGCTTTGCCGGTGGGGGTCTGGCTGTCGAGCCGCCCCTCACCGGTGATCGCAACCCTCGCCCGATCCATTGCGGCATCGAGCCCGATGAGGTCGCAGACGGCGCAGGCACCGGGCACCAACCGGGCACCGGCGAGAGCGAGCCCGAAGCCGCATCCGCCGGCCGCGCCGGCTCCGGGAAGCGCCGAGAGGTCGCCGCGGCCCAGGCCGAAGGCCAGATCGGCAAAGTGCGCCAGCGCTCGCTCGAGGCGAACCTCGTCGTCCGCACTCGCGCCCTTCTGGGGCGAGAACATCTGCGCGGATCCCTGCGGCCCGAGCAATGGGCTGCGGACGTCGCAGGCCACCTCGATGGAGCAGCCCGAGAACGTCCGGAGCACCTCGGACAGGTCGATGCCCGCAGCGTCCTCGAGGCCGGCGCCGCCCGGACCGACCTCCTCCCCACGTGAATCGGTCACGTGTCCTCCGAGTGCCTGGAGCAGGCCGGCGCCCCCGTCGGTGCAGGCACTGCCGCCAACGCCGACCACGATCCCTCGCGCGCCGCCATCGATGGCGATGCGGATGAGCTCACCGGTCCCGCGTGACGTTGCGCGGAGCGCGTCGGGAGGCGTCGCACCCGTCCGGCGGAGCCCTGAGGCCTCCGCCAGCTCGACGACCGCCCGGTCGCGTCCGAGCCAGCCGAGCCTCGCGATGATCGGGATGCCGCCAGGCCCGGTCACCCGGTGGCGTGTGACCCGGGAATCCGCCCGTGCCGCAAGGAGCACGTCGAGCGTGCCGTCGCCGCCGTCGGCAACCGGGATCTCGATGGCAGCGGCGCCGGCGTCCCGGACACCTCGCGCCATTGCCGCGGCAGCCGCGTGCGCGCTGAGCGTGCCCTTGAAAGCGTTGGGCGCGCACACCGCGAGCAGGTCCCGGCCGGCTGGTGATCGCACATCGTTCATGGTGCGGAATCGTCGACGTCCGGTGGCGCTCAGAATGTCGGCGTGACCAGCCGGGCCGTGACAGTCGGACTCGGCGTCGTCTACGTGGCTGCGTCCGTGGTCGCACCGCTGATCCTGAAGACCACACCCTCGGACCTCGATCTGTATTTCTGGCCGTCGGCCGAGACCGCCGTCTCCGGGCACCCGCTGCTCATCTACGCGGCGCACCTGCATGACGTATATCCCAATGCCAACGGCCCGCTCGGATTGGTGCCGCTCATCCCGGTCGCAGCCCTCGCCAACGCGCTCGGCTGGGCCGGGAGCCTGGCCGGTCGCGCCGCGCTCGCCGGCGCAGTGGTGTCGCTGTTCGTGCTGCTCCTCGCCTATCAGACCGTTCGGCTCATCGAGACGGCACGCGGCGGTGTGCGATGGCCTCTGCTGGTTGCGTGCACCGTGCTGCTCGCGCCGGCGCTGTGGATCGGCGTCCTCGACTACGGTCACGTCGAGCAGCCCATCGAGCTGTGCTTCACGTTGCTGGCGATCAGGTGCTTTCTGAGAAGGAGCAACGCGCTGACCGGCATCGCGCTGGGCGCGGCGGTGCTCACGCGCACCATCGCGGGATTCGTCGCACTCCCATTTCTGCTGATCCCGCCTGCCGCAGGCCGGCTCCGCACGTCGGCGACCGTCGCGCTTGCCGCCGCCATCACGATCGCAGTGGTGATGGCACCGTTCCTGCTGGCAGACGAGCAGGCGGTCACACATTCGCTGCTCACCTACCGCGGCAGCCTTCCGATCGGCGGAGGCTCCTTCTGGATCGTCGTTCGCGACGCATCCTGGGCGGGAGTTATCCGGAGCGGCGACGTCTACATCGGAGCGGCTGTCGGGCTTGCCCTTGTCGCGGTCACGCTGCGCCGCAATCCAACCGTCGCTCGAACCCACGCCGGGCTCGCCGGCCTCCTGACGGTGGTCTCGTGCTGCTTTCCACTCCTCGCCAAGACCGTGTTTCCGTATTACCTCCTCGAGCCCTACCTCTTCGCCGTGCTCTGGTGGCTGAGCCGCCCCGGCACCGCACTCAACTGGCGAGCCGTGGTCCCCCTGCTCCTCACCATCGACGTGTTCATCGTCAAAGCCGCGCAGTCAGTGCCGTCCAGCTCATTGAGCGTGATCGCAAGCGTGCTGTCGTCGTTCGTTGTCGGCTTCGCGACCGGGCTCGTGACCCTCGATCTGCTCCGGACCCCGGAGGCGGCGATGCAAGCCCCCACTCCGCGTCTCGACCACCGTCGCCAGGTCGTCCCGGCAGTCCAGGATGCGCCTCGATGACCCCGGTGCCTGGTCGCTTTCTGTTGCTCGGCTCCGGCGAGTTCGAGCCGTGGTCAGGCGAGGCTGAGCGATTCGCCCTGGACGGGGCTTCCGGTGACGGCTCGGTTGCCGTCCTGGCGACGGCGAGCGGGCGTGAGGGCGATGCGGTCTACGCGCGATGGACCGCCATGGGACTCGCCCATTACGAGTCGCTCGGCATTGCGGCGCGCGTGGTTCCGGTGCGCAATCGCGTTGATGCGCTCGACCCCGCCATGGCCGGATCGATCGACGACGTGAGCATGGTGTTCTTCAGCGGCGGGAGCCCCAAATACCTCGCTGAGACCCTGAGCGGAACCCCTGTGTGGGATGCGGTGCTGCGGCTCATCGACCGAGGCGGCGTGTTCGCAGGATGCAGCGCCGGAGCCATGATCGCCGGGGCAGGCGGCATGCGCTTCCCATTCGCAAGCGGCCGTGGTCTGCTCCCGACGACGGCGGTCGGGGTCCACTGGGACGCCCTCTCCGCATGGTGGATCCGCTGGCTGCGCGATCTCGCGCCGCGGCGGCTTCCGCCCAGCATGCGGTTCATCGGAATCGCAGAGAACACCGCGATCGCGTCAGACGCGGATGCCTGGCGCGTCTTCGGCGCCGGCGAGGTGGACGTGCGACTCGGGCGCGACCGGCGCCGGCGCGCATTCGATCAGGGCGGGCGGTTCCCCCGATAGGCGTTGCCCCGGCGGGCTTCGGCGTCAGGACAAGGGGGTGCCGCGGTCCCGATGGTCAAGAATGTCCGTCGAATGATCACTCCCAAGTGGCGCTGGCTCCTCGTGGCGCTGCTCTTCGCGATCGTCGGATGCTCGCCTGTGGCCGCACCCGTGGCCACGCCGAGCGTGAGTCCGGCAGGGCAGGCGCACGCGCCGGCGACGGCGACGCCATCCCCATCCCCGTTGCCGGCGCCAAAACTCGCCCCGAGCCGCCTGGCCGGCGCTTCATTCGGGCTGCCGGCGCTTCCGCCCGGCGTGCCGTTCACGGGCAAACTGCTGATTGCCGATCGCGGCAACGGCAGGATCATCGAGATCAACGCAAGCGGGGCCGTGGACTGGGTGTTCCCGCGGCCAGGGCAGCATCTGCCGGTTCCATTCGGCGCCCCCGATGATGCCTTCTACACCGCGAACGGGACGACCATCATCGCCAACGCCGAAGGCCGTCAGACAGTGACCGCCATCGACCGAGCGACGGGAACCGTCCTATGGCAGGTCGGCCACTACAACGTTCGCAGCAGCGCGCGCGGGTACTTCAACGAACCAGACGACGCGGTCCCGCAACCGGACGGGACGATCTGGGTGGCCGACATCCGGAACTGCCGCCTCGTACACCTCGCGGCGTCGGGTGCCTGGTTGGGGACGATCGGCAACCGCGCGTGCCGGCACAACCCTCCCTCGAGCTTCGCGGAGCCCAACGGCGCGTTTGCCACCGCGAGCGGGAGTCTGATCGTCACCGAGATCGGAGGAAGCTGGGTCACCGACCTGGTCCCGGGCGGCTCCGTCGCCTGGTCGGTGCGTGCGCCCGTCCGCTACCCATCCGATGCGATGCAGATGGCGGGCGGCTCGGTGCTCCTCACGGACTATTCCGAGCCCGGGGCCGTCGTTCGCCTCAGCAGCACCGGCCGCACGCTGTGGTACTACCGACCCTCGGGCCGTGCCGCGCTCAACCACACCTCGATCGCCATCCCCGTGGCGAGCAATCGCATCGCGATCTGCGACGACTTCAACAGCCGGATCATCGTGGTCGACCCCGCAACCGACCAGGTGATCTGGACGTTCACCGGGACGGGTGCATCGCGCCTCTTCTACCCGGATGGGATCGATTACGAGCCACCGCAATGACCGAGGCGCGACCCGGCGTCAACGTCACGCCGTCGCGGTGATCGCGGCGCTGGTCATCGCCCTGATGACCGGTTGCGCGACATCACCCGTGCACAGGCCACCCACGCAGAGGCCGCCCGAAGGCATTCCGACGCCGGCACCGACAGCCACCGTCGCGACGCCAAGGCCGGCCGCCGCGCCGGTAACGCTGGCCAGCTGTGCGGCCCCGGTGTCGAGCAACGCGCTCCATGTGGTCCACCGCTTCGGCGTATCTCCTGATGACATCGCGGTCGACGCCTCGGGCAACCTCTGGGTCAGCGCGCGGACGGCGAACGAGGTCTTTCGTCTGCGTTCCGACGGGACCACCATCGCCACGGTCATGGTGACCGGGGGCCCTGAGGGTGTCGCAGTCGCTGCGTCCGGGGTCTACGTCGCGCAGCAGAACGTCAATGCAATCGAGCAGATCGCGCCGCAACCCCACTCGGTGATGACATTTCCCAATCGCACCACCAACGCGGGCATCGATGGAATCAACATCGGGGCGGCGAGCCAGACGCTGCTCGTCCCGGACAGCCCGAACGGCACGCTGATCGAGCTCTCCCTGACCGGTGCGCCCACAGCACGGGTGATCGCGTCCAAGCTCGGGCGACCGGTGGCGGCAACCGCCGATCCGGCGGGCAACATCTTCGTCGCGAGCGAGTCGACGCCCGGCCTTGTCGAGCTGACGCCGGGCGGCAACGTGCGCCGGCTCGGCACCTTCACGGATCTCGACGAGGTCGTGTACTACTCCGGCCTGCTCTACGTGACCGAATTGAATCGACGTGATGTCGTCGCCGTCGATCCCGCGTCGGGCGCGTCCGTCGCAGTCGCCGTGAACCTTCCCGCGCCGCAAGGGCTCGCCGTCACCGCCGGGGGCATCCTCGAGATCGTCGACGCGACCACCAACAAGCTCTACTCACTGCCCACATGCGGGGTTGCCTGAGGCCGATCGGGGGCGTCGGTGATCAGAGCAGCGCCACCAGCAGCATCAGCGCAGCGGCACCCATCACAGCCGTGGCAATCCATACCAACGAGCTGCTCAACAGGCCGCTGCGATGGTCTTCCATCACACGTCGATCGCGAGCCAGGAGCGCTATCAACACGAGGATCGGCGGAGCAACCACGCCGTTGATGATTGCGGTGACCACGAGGGCCTGGATGGGATCGATCTTCAAGCGGTTCATCAATACACCACCGATCAGGGCGACGACGATCAGTCCGTAGAAGGTCGGGCGGGAACGCGGTGTCTCGCTCAGGCTCCCGCGGAAACCGAAGAACTCCTTCACCGCATAGGCGGCACTCGCCGCGTGCCGGTCGCCGCCTCGGTACCGTCACCCTTGAAAACGTCTTCGGCGGGGGGCTCCTCGACTACCTCGCTGAAGCGTGAGGCGGCGGCACGAATCGGATCAGGCCGCTCATCCGCGGCGCTGGTCGACCCCTTTGCTCCCATGGGGTTGGCCCCTACCCTACGGTGGCGCGCTAAGTAAATATGATAGCGAGACTAGCATGTCGGACTTCCTGGGCCCCACATCAGGCTCCAAGCGGTTACCGGCGTGTAACACGGTTTCGCGAGACGTCAGACATCGGCGCACGACAGAGCCCGGCCTGCGCTTCATTACGAGTCGTCGGGCGACCTGCTGTCGCCGATCACGAGGAGAACGCCCGTATGGGGACCCCCGAGAGGCATGTGGCTGCCGTGCAGATCACCGTCTACCGATGACCCAGCTCTTCCGCCGCAACCGGGCGACCGAGCCGGCGCCGATGGCCTCGCCTGTAACCGTCCAGAGCACGGGTGTGGTCTGCAAGGTCGCCGGGTGCTCGAACGACACCGCCCAGCCGTGCTCGTATCGCGACGGGCGAGGCCGCGCATGCCGCGCTGTCTGCTGCCCGGATCACGGCGAGTCCACCGACGGAAAGTTCTACTGCCGTCGCCATGCCGGAGTCCTTCGCGCGGTTGGTACTCAGGCGACCCCCCAGGGCGGATTGCCGGACCTCGACAACCGGGCGCCGTCGCTGGTGAACTGGATCGCCCGTGACCTCGATACCAACGTTCGCCGGCTGCTCACGGGCGCCGCGAAGACCGGCGAGAGCGTCATCGCCGACGATACCGTGCACGTCGCGCGTGACTTCAACCGGAAGGCTCGGTGGGAGCAGAGCTGGCGGCTCGTTGATCACACCGGCGTCATCCTCAAGGTGACCATCCAGGTGCTTGAGGAGAACGACTCCCTGGTGCGTGTCCATGTCGGGAGTGGCGTCATCGCCGACGGAGTTCCGCCCTGGATTGCGCGCCGCACCGAGGACAGCGACGTGGCCACCGATGCGGCCCAGCGGCAGCGCTTCTACCAGTGGCTCGACGAGAGCATCTTCATGGCCGTCGATCGTTTCAGGACCGAGCGCGAGCGTCTGCGGTAATCAGCCCGCCGTCAGCGGTTGCGGGATCCCCTCGACGGCTCCAGACCCGACGCGTACCGCATCTTTCCCTGGGCTGTAGACGGTGACCGCACCGGCTCCGAGGCATCGCCACATACCCGCTTCCCAGAGCGCACACGTCCGCTCGTCGACTCCGATCAGCACATCGTCGGGCAGGGCTTCGCGGGCGGACGGGTACCACTTCTGGCCAAACGTGTCGTGATGCGGGAGCACGGCCGCAGCCGGCACCACGCCGAGTCCGGGCAGCGCGCGGCGTTGCGTGTGCCCCGGGAACGACTGACGGACCAACGTGTCTGAGCACAGCGCCATGGCGCCAGCCGACGACCCGGCGAGCGCTGCACCGTTCCGCCACGCGGCGATGAGCGCGTCGCCAACCGGGCTGTCGCGAAGGACGGTCGCCACCAGCCCGGGATCACCGCCTGGGATGTAGCAGAACCCTGCTCCAGCGGCAATCTCCGCGACGGCCGGGTCATGTGCCTGCGGACGCTTGTATACCGCCAGCTCGACAAGGTCCAGTCCGAATCGCTGAAACCATCGCTGGGCGTTGCGCACCGCCATGTCGGGGCGCGACCTCGCCGCGGCGGTCGCGAGGACGTACGCAGGACCGCGAGCCGACGCTGCGAGGAGCGCGTCGTGCGGCTCGTTTCCCGGATGGAACTCGTCGCCGCCGACGAGCCCGAGTAGTCCTGCGCGCGATTTGCCGCTGCCCACTCACTGATGATGCCCCAGCAGGTCGCGACCGCGGGCACGTGCCTCAGACGGTCGTCATCGCCCGGAACTCGATCGACGTGAAGGTCAACTTCACCGTAACCTGATTGAGCGACGACTCCTTCCCCTGGCCGTCAAGCTCACGCACCCAAGAAGATCCTGCGCATCACAGTCACCTCGCTTAGACGACTGCGCCGCGACCGGGGACGCCGACCGGCGTCGTCGCGAGGGTCGCTCCCCAGCGTACGGCGCGCTCCGTTTCTCCCGGGAGAAGCACGTTCTCTCGATTGATCAGAAAGCTCTCGCCTTCGACCGCCAAACGGGCACCGCCGGCCTGGAGATCACGAGTGATCGCCCTCGACGCCCGCCCAGTGAACATCGCAGGGCCATCGAGCCGAGTGTCGAAGGCCGAGGCGTCCTTCCCATGCAGTGAACCCAGCGTCTTGAACCATTCGCGGAGACCAGGTCCGTCAGCTGATGGATCCAGGGTCAGACGCGACCCTGGCTTCGCGGCTGCGTTTCGAGCGGTCGTGCGCGTGCCCGGCCTGCTCAGACCGTGGACGTGTGTTGGCCCGCCGACGATGAGGAGGTCGGCCCAATCGACCTGATCGGCTGTCGCCTCGCGCACCGAAACTACGCGAACGTCGTCCTCGGAGCGAAATCCGGCTCCAATCCTGTCCGCGACGGCGTGTGTATTGCCATACATGGATTCGTAGACAATGAGTGCCCGCATTGATGACACCTCCAACTCATGCAGTACGCCTTGTCATGAGCGTGCGCAGAAGGGGGACCACCGACCAGTGCCGGTCGCCATCAAACTCGTGGGTCCTTCGCCCCTGCGATCGACTCAGGAGTGCGATTCAGGCGGTGACCCATGCGCCTGGAGCGCTGCCTCGAGACGCAATCGAGCATCGGCGTCCCGCCTTGCCTCGACAACCACATCCCACAGAATTCGGGACGTGTCGCGCTGCTGCAGATACGTCTTGATCGACCGGCTCTCAGCGTTATCCGCACGACGCTGCTGCCACCAAATCCAGGCCATCTGGGGTTTCCTTTCTAGACCCCCTCAGTGTAGCTCGCGCGTGCCGCTTCCGAGAGCTCTTCGATGAGGGGAAATCCGCTGGTCAGACCCGGTCGAGGACCAAAGTCACTGCGCTTGTCGGCTTACGCCCCTGGTCGTCATCGCGCGCTTGTGGGATGTTTGAAGTCGTCGGACTGGCTACTGGAGGTGCCGACATGAGCAAGGAGATTCACGCTTACCAGGTGTGGGCCGTTCGCGGTGGTGCGCGGGCCCTCGAGCTCAGCCTCGATCACCCAAATGGGCGCCGCATTGCCAACGACCTGGTCGCCGCACTTCGAGCGGACCCACTGGTCGACGAGATCGAGATGCGAGAGCATGTGGTCCTCGAGCTTGAATTGGATATTCCGAAGACCCGACGGTCGTCCGTACGGTGGGTGCGCGCGCCCTCCGGCCGCTGGCATCAGATGCCGGATGGGAATCTGCACATCCATCGTTGGGGTACCTCGATCGAGTCAGGTTCGGACCTCGGAGCCGGGGTTCTGCGGCGAGAGCGGGCGTCGCTCTGGCGATCTCAACCGTCTCCTGCGCGCCACTAGTCGCGAATCGCCGGCGTCTCGGCACGATATGCCTGAAGGTGTTACCTGCGGACCCACGATGACCGACACCCCGGCCTGACGGCCTCGCCGATTTACCAGGTGACTGCGATGTACTTGCTCTCCATGAACTCGAGCAGGCCGTCATGGCCACCCTCGCGGCCGAGGCCGCTCTGCTTCACACCGCCGAAGGGTGCTGCCGGGTCGGAGACCAGCGCGCGGTTCAGGCCGACCATGCCCGACTCGAGGGCTTCGCTGAAGCGCAGCCCGCGCTGCAGATCGCGGGTGTAGACGTAGGCGACGAGGCCGAACTCGGTGTCGTTGGCGAGCGCGACCGCCTCCTCCTCGGTATCGAAGACGACCACGGGAGCGACGGGTCCGAAGACCTCCTCACGCAGGATGGCCGCATCCGCCGGCACATCGACGAGCACGGTCGCCGGGTAGAAGAAGCCGGGTCCGTCGGGAGCCGTTCCTCCAACGGTCAGGCGGGCGCCCTCAAGCACCGCACCGGCGACGAGCGACTCGACCTTCTCGCGGCCGGCGGCGTTGATCAGCGGACCCAGCTGCACCCCTTCCTCCAGACCTGGGCCGACGCGGAGCGCGCCCATCGCCTCGGTGAGCCTGCCGGCGAAGGCGCCGGCAATGCCACGCTGCACCAGGAAACGGTTGGCGGCGGTGCACGCCTCGCCGCCATTGCGCATCTTGGCCACCATCGCGCCCGCGACGGCACCTTCCAGGTCGGCGTCGTCGAAGACGACGAACGGCGCGTTGCCCCCGAGTTCCATCGAGCAGTTCACCACGCAGTCGGCCGCCTGCTGCAACAGACCCCGGCCGACCTCCGTCGAGCCCGTGAACGAGAGTTTCCGCACGCGCGGGTCGTGGAGCATGGCGGTCACCACAGGTCCTGACCGCCTCGACGGCACGACATTGACGACGCCTGCCGGGACACCGGCTTCCGCGAGCAGCGCCCCCATGGCAAGGGCGGTGAGCGGCGTGTCCGACGCCGGCTTGAGCACGACGGTGCATCCCGCCGCCAGCGCGGGTCCGATCTTGCGTGTCGCCATCGCCGCGGGGAAGTTCCATGGCGTGATCAGGACGCTCACCCCGATCGGCTGGCGAAGCACGAGAATCCGGTTGGTGCCGGCAGGCGCGGTCTGGACGTGGCCTTCAGCGCGAACCGCCTCCTCCGCGTACCAGCGGAAGAACTCAGCCGCATACGCGACCTCGCCACGCGCATCGGTGAGCGCCTTGCCGTTCTCCCGGACGATCAACCGGGCGAAGTCGTCGGCGCGCTGGGTCATGAGCTCGAAGGTGTGCCGCAGCAGTTCGGCGCGCTGACGGGGTGGCGTGGCCGACCATGCGGGCAGCGCGGCCGCCGCAGCGCTCACCGCCGCGAGCCCGTCGTCGACGGACGCATCGGCAACGGACGCGATCACCTCCCCGGTGGCGGGATCAACAACCTCGAACGTCCGGCCGTCGGAGGCGTCCATCCAGCGACCGGCGATCATCAACTGCGTCGGTGCGCCGATTGCCTCGGCATTGAGTACGGTGGTCATGACTGCATTGCCCTCTCGATGGTGGTGACGATGCGTTCGATCGACGGGATCGCCATGTCCTCGAGCGCGTCCGCGGATGGGAGCGGAATGTGCGGCGTGGTGATGCGCAGCGGCGGTCCGTCCAAGTAATTGAAGCACTCCTCGGCGACGATCGATACCAGCTCGGCGCCCCACCCGCAGAGGCGGGGATTCTCCTCGACGGTGAAGAGCCGCCCGGTCGCGGAGACCTCACGCAGGATCGTCTGCGTGTCCAGGGGCACCAGGCTGCGCACATCGATGACGCCGGCCTCGATCCCCCGTTCCGCAAGCGTCTCCGCCGCGGCCACCGCGCGCGGCACCATCGCGGCGAGGGCGACGATGGTCGCGTCGCCACCGGTGCGAAGCACCTTCGCCGAACCGAGCCTGTCGACGATCTCACCGTCGCGAACCTCGCCCTTGCTCGAATACAGGCCCTTGTGCTCGAAGAACATCACCGGGTCAGGATCGCGGACGGCGGCGGCGAAGAGGCCGATCACGTCGGTGGGATTCGACGGCGCCACGACCTTGAGCCCCGGGACTGCCATGGCCCAGTTCTCGACCGACTGGGAGTGCTGCGCCCCGAACCTCAGCCCGCCGCCATTGCCGGACCTGATCACCAGCGGGAAGCTCACCTGGCCGGCGGTCATGTACGAGCTCTTGGCGATCTGATTCGCCACCAGGTCCCAGCACACCGCGAAGAAGTCCGCGAACATGATCTCGGCGATGGGCCGAAGACCGGTCATCGCGGCTCCCATCGCGGCGCCGAGAATCGCCTGCTCCGAGATCGGCGTGTCGCGAACTCGCTCCGGCCCGAAGCGTTCCAGCAATCCAACCGTCGCCTTGAACACACCCCCGGCGCCGCCGACATCCTCGCCGAGGAAGACGACGTTGGGATCGTGCTCCATCTCCTGCGTGATCGCCCGAGCGACCGCGTCGCGATAGGTCAGTTGCGCCATGACGATCCTCCATCCGCCCAGACGTGGCGCATGAGGACGTCCGCTCCCGGTGCCGGCGATGCCTTGGCGTTGACCGTCGCGGTCTCGACATCGCCGTCCGCCATCTCCTCGATCGCGTCGAGATCGGCATCCCTGACCCCGCGAGCCACGAGACGCGAGCGGTAGAGGACGATCGGATCGTATGCCTTCCAGGCGGCGACCTCCGCATCGGGGCGGTACTTACCGGGATCGGCACGGGAGTGGCCGGAACTCCTGTACGTCCGTGCCTCGATGAGCGAGGGGCCGCCGCCGTTGCGGGCCCGATCGAGGGCCTCGCGAGCGGTGAGGTACATGGCGTCCGCGTCATTGCCGTCGACGAGAATGCTGTCCAAGCCATAGGCCGAAGCACGATCAGCCGCGGGGTTTGCCACCGCTGTGACCGCACTGATCGGCGTGTACTCCATGTACATGTTGTTCTCGCACACGAACACCACCGGTAGCTTCCATACAGCGGCGAGGTTGAGTGACTCGTGAAACGCGCCGATGTTGGTCGTGCCGTCTCCGAAGAAGGCGACCGCGACGCGTCGCTCTCCCTTGTACTGAGCCGACCATGCCGCTCCAAGCGCGATGGTGAGATGGGCGCCGACGATGGCGTACGAGCCCATCACGCCACGTTGCACGTCGGTGAGGTGCATCGATCCTCCCTTGCCCGATAGCACGCCGCACGACCGCCCCAGCAGCTCGCCCATGACCCCGGTCATCGATGACCCGCGGGCGAGCGTGTGTGCGTGACCGCGATAGGTGGCGAAGGTGTAGTCACCCTCCTCCATCGCCTCGCCGAAGGCAGCCGCGATCGCCTCCTGGCCGAGCGACAGATGGCTGGTTCCCTTGACCAGGTTCTCCATGAAGAGGTCATATGCTCGCGTCTCGAATTTGCGCATGCGCACCATCTGACGGTAGAGCGCGATCTGGATCGGCACGTCGACGCTCCCTTCGGGACGATGCAGCGTCGCCGGGTCGATTCCCGGGGGCCCGGCCGGTGCGGCCGGCTCATCAAGCGTCGATGTCATGGTTTTCTCCTCTCGATCGCATGCGCATAACCGCTAATACTTGTTGGTGACAAACAGTTCTTCGGCCGGAAACAGCGTCAGCACCGAGCAGCCGCTCGACGTCACCACCACCTCTTCCTCGATGCGAGCGGCCGACTGACCGTCGGTCGCTGGGCAATACGTCTCGAGCGCGAAGACCATGCCCTCACGCAGCTCGATCGGATGGTCGAGCGAGTTCAGGCGGGAGATGATCGGCCGCTCGTGCAGCCCGAGGCCGAGGCCATGCCCGAACTGCAGGCCAAAAGCGGCCATCTCGCTCGGGAATCCGAAGTCCTTCGCCTCCGGCCAGAGGCGCGCAATCTGGTCGGTGGTGGTACCAGGTTTCACCACCTCGATCGCCGAGTCGATCCATTCGCGCGCTCGTGTGTACGCATCCCGCTGCGCCGCGGTCGACCGCCCCACCGCGAAAGTCCGGTAGTAGCACGTGCGATATCCGTTGAACGATTGGATGATGTCGAAGTACGCCTGGTCGCCGGGGCGGATGAGCCGATCCGAGAAGTTATGCGGATGCGGGTTGCAGCGCTCGCCCGATACCGCGTTGATCGCCTCGACATCGTCGGACCCCATCTCGTAGAGGCGTTTGTTGGCGAGTGCGACGATCTCGTTCTCACGGATACCCGGCTTCAACGCCTCGGCAATGTCCTGATAGACACCGTCCACCATCGCCGCAGCAGTGGACAGCAGGGCGATCTCATCCGCCGACTTGATCAGACGCGCATCGAGCATGACCTGCTGCGCGTCGCGCACCTCGACCCCCGCCTTGAGCAACTCGAGCAGCATCGGCGTCTCCGCGATGTCGACACCGAGCGGCATGCTCGCGACGCCAGCGGCCGCGAGCTCCGACTGAATCTCCGCCACGGCGCGAGCGATCAGCCCCGCATCGGGAGCAACCGCGCCGCGAAGACCGAGCATGCCCGCCCGGCTGTTCCCCGGACGGATCCACGGCGAATGCAGCTGATGGTGCCGCGCCGCCGATCCGAAGTCCCAGACGATCGGCTCCCCGCCGCGCGTCAGCAACGCATAGCGCGCCACCTTGTCGCGCGCCCACTCGCCGATCATGGTCGCCGAAACGTACCGGATGTTGTTGATGTCGAACAGCAGGACCGCCCCCAGCTCGGAGGCGTCCAATGCCTCGCGAGCACGCGCAAGCCGGTAGGCACGCAGGCGGGTGAAGTCCACGCGCTCCTCGAAATCGACGTTCATCCGGCCGGGGCTCGGCGGGATCCCACCGTTGGTGTCGAGGCTCATGACAGCATCTCCTGTGTGCGCCGTTCGAAGAGCGGCGCGTCAGTGCACCGCATGCCGATGCCGGCGGCGCGATTCCTTATCCCAGCTGCTCGCTCATCCAGTCCGCCATCGCGGGTCGGTACTTGTACGAGATGTTGTTGCACACGTGGTTGCCGTCCGGGTACATCAGCAGCGTGGCGTTCGGCGCCTCGCGCGCGATCCGCTCCGCCTGCTCAGGAGGAAACAGGCGATCGCGGGCGCCATGGATCACCAGCAGTGGCTGCTTCACCTTGTCGAGGACACCGTGGAGATTGAGGCCGTATGCCTTCTCCCGCGCGTCGTCCTCGGTGGCCGACTTCGTGTAGAAGGTGTAGCCACCGCGCGTCAGCGGGTTCAATGCGTCCCAACAATCGCCGAGGTTGTACGGCCCGGCAAGCCCGACGACGGCGTTGATGCGCGGCTCGTGGGCGGCCGCACGCGGACCGTAGATGGCTCCCATGCTGATGCCCATGAGCCCGGTCAAACCGAAGGTGCCGTCGAGCCCGATGTCCGCAAGGTGGTCGAGCACGGGCGTGATCACGGTCTCCCAGTTCGGACGGATGGCGAAGTCGACTGAGTTCTCCGACTGACCAGGACCCTCGATGCTGAGCGTTGCCATACCGCGGCGGAGGAATTCCTCCTCGATGGTGAACATCTCTTCCTTCGAGGAGTCGAGGCCGGGCACGATCAGCACCAGCGGAGGCCTGGTGACGACTCGAGGACGCCGGAGATGACCCGGGATGATGTGTCCCTCGAAGGGGATCTCGATGCGCTCCGCGGGCGGGTCGAGATGAGGCAATGTCCGGCGATACACCGAGACCGCCTTGTCACGCAACGTCGCGTGAAGGTCGAGATCCTCGAACCAGAGAAACTTACCGAGGTGGTAGCACCAGGCGGCCTGCTGGTACGCGGCGGCGGCGGACACCATGTGTCCGTGACCCTCGGCGTCGCGGCCGATATCCTCGTGCACGGTTCCCATCGCGAGCCAGTTCGGTCCCCAGTCCGCCCACTCCTGCGTGCGTGCGAGGACGTCTTCGAAATCGTTCACGTCGATGCCGTTGGCGACAAAGCGCGGCTGCCAGTGATGTGCCGCCAGCTGCACGCGGTTCAAGGAGGGGTCCATCAGACCGGCGCTCCGAGAAACAGGCGCCCGATCTCGCCATTGCCGAGCACGCTCGCGCCGGTGCCCTCGAGGCGGACACGTCCGCTCTCCAGGACGACGCCGTGACTGGCCAGCCCGAGTCCCGAGCGCGCGTTCTGTTCAACCAGCAGGATGGTTCGGCCTGACCTGTTCATGTCGCGGATCAACTCGAAGACCACGCCGTGCGTCTTCGGGTCGAGCCCCATCGACGGCTCGTCGAGGACGAGCAGCTTCGGATCGAGCATGAGCGCCCGTGCAAACTCGATGATCTTCTGCTGACCACCCGAGAGCGCGGCGACACGTTCGTGGCGGCGTTCGGCAACGATGGGAAACGTGTCACACACAGTCGCCATCCGTCGTTCCAGCAGCGCCCGATCAGAGAGCGTATACGCGCCCATGCGTACGTTCTCCCACACGGTCATGGTTGGAAAGAGGCTGCGTTCCTGCGGAACCTGAACGATGCCGAGCTGGAGAATCTGCCGCGGACTCAGCCCGGTGATCGACTGGCCGCGAAAACGAAGTCCGCCGAGACGAGGCCTGATCAATCCGCTGACCAGGCGCAGGATGGTGGACTTGCCTGCGCCATTGGGACCGACGACGCACGTGATCCCGCCCTCCTCGATGGAGAGGTTGACGTCGTGGAGCACGTCTCCGCCGCCGTACCCCGCGGTGACGCCGTCGATCTCGAGAAGCGCGTTCATCTATGACCCCAGGTACGCATCAAGCACGGCGGCATTGCCGCGGACGTCGGCCGGCGTTCCTTCTGCGAGCACGGCGCCACGGTGCAGCACCACGATCTTCTGACAGAGCCCCATCACGAAGGGCATGTTGTGTTCGACGAGCAGGAAGGTGACGCCCTGCCGGTTCAGCTCGCGAATGTGCTCACCGATGCGCTCGATGAGCGCCGGGTTGACGCCGCCGGCAGGCTCGTCGAGCAGGACCAGTTGCGGCTGGGCCATCATCACCGCCGCGAGCTCGAGCAATTTTCGCTGACCGTACGAGAGCGAGCCGCCCAGCAGGCCCGCGACAGAGGCGATGTCCATGGCCGCGAGCATATCCATGGCTCGACTGCGCTCATCGTTCCACTGGCCCCGAGAGACCAGCGCCCGAAACCCCGACCGTCGCACCGGCACGAGCATGTTCTCCAGCGCGGTCAGACGCGGGAAGATTCTCGCCAGCTGAAAGGTGCGGCCGATGCCGAGACCGTAGATCCGATTCGGTCCGAATCCGGCGATCGACTGCCCTTTGAAGCGCACGTCACCGGCATCCTTCGCGAGGAACCCGGTGATCAGGTTGAAGACCGTGGTCTTTCCGGATCCGTTCGGTCCGATGAGCCCGGTGATGCTGCCAAGGTCCAGGGACAGCGAGCACGCGTCCACCGCCGTGACACCGCCGAAACGCTTCGAGAGGTTCTGCACCTCGAGCAGGGTCATGGGGATTGGACTCCGGCCACGGTGTGCGTGTCACTCGTCGACGCGGTGTCGGACGGGCCGACCGCGCGCCGAGCGGCCATCCGCTTGAAGAGGTCACCGACTGACGGGATGATGCCGCGCGGCAGCAGCAGGATGACGACCAGGAACACGGCTGCGTAGAAGACGAGGTACAGCAGGCTCGCGCCGAAGTTGTAGGCCAGCCAGAGCTGTGCCGGTTCGAGGATGACCGCACCCAGCACCGGGCCCCAGAGCGTGCCAAGACCGCCGAGAAACACCATCAGCACAAGGGAGATCCCGACCAACGGGTCGATCGCGTACTGCGGATAGATGTAGGTGACATAGTAGCCGTACACGGCGCCGATCATCCCCACCAGGCCGGCGCTGATGACGAACGCGGTCAGCTTGTAGGCGTGTGCCGGCACGCCGACGGCAAGCGCCTTGTCCTCGTCGTCGCGAATGGCGAGCAGGCCGAGGCCGAACTTCGAGCGCCGGATCCACCACGAGAGCAGCAGCGACACGACGGCCATCACCAGCATCGCGTAGTAGAAGGGCGTGTCGAAGAAGTCGCCGGTCCACGGCGGTACCGGGAAGCTCAGGCCCGCTCCGCCACCGGTGAGCCCGACAAGGTTCTCGGCGAGCAACTGGACCATGAACATCATCGCGATGGTCACGATCACAAACGTGGCCGCGCGCGTGCGCAGCGCGATCCATCCGATGACCAGTGCCAGCGCGACCGTCAGCACACCGGCGATCGGGACGAACAGAAATGGTTCATACCCCGCCTGGATGCCGAGGTGCGCGAGCACGAGCCCGAAGGCATAGGCGCCAAACCCGAAGAACGCCGCGTGCCCGAGGGAGACATAACCGGTGTAGCCGCCCATGATGTTCCACGCCGTGGCAAGGCCGACGTACATGACCGTGAACACGGCGATGTTGACCGTGGCGGGATCGGATTCGAACGCGGGAAAGAGCAGCGCAACCGCAAGCACAAGCAGGAGCGCCGCCCATTTAGCGGCGCGGATCCAGGACGGCGATCTCATATGCGCTCTCGCACGCGAATGCCGTACAGGCCTTGCGGACGCACCACCAGAACGATCACGAGGAGGAGAAAGAAGGCGAAGCTCGCCCACACGGGCGAGATGACCACCGCGGTCACGTCCTCGATGATCAGCATCCCGACCGCGGCGATCACCGCGCCGCGGAGGCTCCCCAATCCGCCGAGGACGATGATGGTGAGCAGTCGCGATATCAGGTCGTAGTGGCTGCCGGGATTGAACGCGTTGGTCATTCCGAAGATGACCCCACCGGCTGCGGCGGTGGAGACACCGATCCCAAAGGCGATCGCGGAAACCCGGTCGACGTTGACGCCGACCAGTTGAGCGGCCGTGCGGTTGAGCATCGTCGCCCGGACCGCGGACCCGAAGGTGGTGCGATAGAGCATGAGGAAGATGCCTGCGAGGATCGCGATGCACAGGGCGAACCCGAACACATAGACGTACGCGATGTGAAACCCGAAGACCGCGAACGATGCGGTCTCGTACCAGGCAGTCAGCTGAACGAGGTTGTCGCTGAACAGGAAGCCGAGGAGCCCCTCGATCCCGAGCGCCAGCGCATACGTGACCAGCACCGACAGTGCCTCGCGGTCCTCCTTCAACGGCCGGATGAACACGAGCTGCAGCACGACGCCGAGGGCGAACATCGCTGGCATGGTGATGATCAAGCTCAGGAACGGGTCGATGTGGGCCGACCGGAGCAGCGCGAAGCTCAGGTACGCCCCCAGGATCACCAGGGCTCCGTGGCCCACATTGATGATCCGCATGACGCCGAAGATCAATGTCAGCCCGGACGCCATCAGCGCATACACGCCGCCCGTGAGGACGCCAAAGACAACGGCTTCCAGGATGAGGGTCACCCGGCCCCCCCGGTCACCCGGAGAAGGCGGGCTTGGGGTACTCCGGCTGAGCAACAGCGGCCGACGGTGGGTACACGGGGACGGTCAGACCGTTCTGCCATTGGACGAGAAAGCTTGCGCCGCTCGGCCTGCCGACGGAATCGAACGCCATCGGTCCCTGGATCGTCTGGTAAGTGCCGGTGTGCAGCGCGGCGATGAGCGCCGCGTTGGTGATGCTGTTCGCCTTCTTCGCAGCCTGGTCGACGACCTGGCCGACGCTATACGCCTCCGCCGCATCGGACGCGATACCGCCCGGGGTGCCGCCGTACTTGGCGATGAACTCGCTGACGAACGTGGCGTTGAACGGCGTCTTGGCGCTCGACCACCATCCCGCGGGGACCATCACCCCTTCGGTGTTGGCACTCCCGACCTTGGTCGCAAAGTCCGACCCCTGGTCCGGTCCCGCGGTCTCGACCAGCGCCTTGGGGTTGTAGTGCTGCTGCTGGAACGCCTTGATGAATGCCACGGCGTCGGGCTCCTGGGTCCCGAGGATGACCACGTCCGCGTTGGCGGCGATCACCTGTTGCGCAAGCGGGGTGAAGTCGGTCGTCTCGGCCGGGTAGACCTTGTACGCGGCGGTCCTGACCCCGCCGGCTTCGAGCAGCGCCTTGGCCTTGTCGATCTGGGGCTGGGTGAAGGGGTCGTCCTCGGTGGAGTACGCGGCGGTTGCCGGTCGCTGGCCCACCGGGAGCGAGAGGACCCATTGCGTGAAGCTGACGAGGTTGTCCTCGACGGGAGCCGGTTGCACGAAGAAGAGTGAGTGAATGCCCCGGGTGAACACGCTCGGTCCACCGCCGGCCGGCTCAGGGAATGCATAGCCGAAGCGGTTGGTGACCGTCGACGCGGGAATCGTGAGCAGGCTGCTGAAAGGCCCGAAGACAAGGGCGACCTTGTCCTGGGTGATGAGGTTCTGGTAGTTCGTGACCACCTGGGTGGTGCTGCTGGCATCGTCCACGTATTTCATGGTCACGTGGTGCCCGAGCAGTCCTCCCTTGGCATTCTCGTCCTGCGCCCAGAGGTCGTAGCCCTGGACGAGCGCCTTGCCATCTCCCGAGAAATCTCCGGTGAGCGACACCGAGACGCCGATGGTGATCGGCGTCCCTGCCTGGGGAGAGCCGCTGTTGACGGAACTGTTGCTCCCGCACGCTGCGAGGCTCAGCGAACCCAATGAGACGATCCCGGTCACTGCCAAGAGCGCTGGCTTCCGCATGCTCGTCCCCCGCTCGCGACGTGGCGAGCTGTGTGCCGATGAACAAACGATTGCGCTAGCCTAGAACCCCGCTGAAACCAATGTCAAGGGCCAAACCCATATGCCGGTGACGCTCAAGGAGCTGGCGGCCCGCGCCAACGTCCACCCCTCCACCATCTCGCGGGTGGCGAATAACGATCCTGGCCTGAGGATCGCCACGGGTACGCGATCGCGCATCGAGGCGCTGCTCCGCGAGACCGGCTACCAACCCAACGGGGTCGCACGCGGGCTGAAGTTGCGCCAGACCAACGTGCTCGCCGTGGTCATCCCCGACGTGACCAACCCCTTCTTCGCGGCGCTGTTCCGAGGGGTCGAGGATGTCGCGGCTCCCCGCGGCTTCAACGTCCTCCTCTGCAACACCGATGGCCTGCCGGAGCGGCAGCGATCGCACCTGCAGAGCCTCCAGGCGCGCCGCGTCGACGGGGTCATCATCGCCAGCAGCTTCCTCAAGGATCCGAGCGTTCGCGATCTCCGCGGCCAGAAGCGCCCCTTTGTCCTTGTCAACCGGTTCAGCGACGAGGGCGAGGACCCGTTCGTCGGCTCGGATGACCTCCTCGGCGGCCAGCTTGCCACCGCCCACCTGATCGACCTCGGGCACACCCGGATCGGCCACCTGGCGGGAAAATCCACGGTCAGCACAGGGATGCTCCGCCGACGCGGCTACCTGGCGGCACACACGGCGGCCGGGCTGGCGGCCGATCCAGGTCTCGTTGTCGAGGCCGGGTACACGGAAGAGAGCGGCGCAGCGGCTGCGCGGCACCTCCTCTCGGTTCCGGACCCGCCGACAGCGGTGTTCGCGGTCACGGACATGGTTGCTCTCGGCACCGCCGAGGTGGCTCGCCAGATGGGCTTCCGGATTCCGGAGGACCTCGCCATCGTTGGCTACAACGACATTCCGCTGGCGAGCCGGGTGAGCCCGGGCCTCACCACCATGCACGTGCCGATCCACGAGTTCGGCTCGGTCGCGGGCCGGCTGCTGCTCGATCAGATCGAGAACGACGAGCCTGCCCAGCGCAGGGTGCGTTTCACGCCCGATCTGATCGTCCGTGAATCGACCGTCGCCGGGCTCATCCGTTCGGGCCGGATCGCACGCTCCAACTCGAGCGCGGAGTAGGAGCGCCGCGTTGACACCGCAAAAAACTTGCGGCTATGCTAGACAATCGTTTGCGCAAATGACAAATGCGGCGGACCAGCCACTGGAGAGATGAGGACATGACCGACCAGGTGCCACCCCAGACCCTCGGCTGGATCGGGATCGGGCGCATGGGCGAAGTGCTCGCAACGCGGCTCCTGGAACGAGGGTGCGACCTGACGGTCTACAACCGCACCAGCGCCAAGGCCGGACCACTGATCGACCGCGGCGCTCGAGCCGTCGACCGTCCCGTGGATCTCGCCGACCGCGACATCGTCATCACCATGGTCGCGGGCTCCAAGGACTTCGAGGAGATCATGACCGGCCCCGGCGGTCTCCTTGCGAACCCATCGCGTGCTCCCGGCCTGGTGGTCGACGCCTCCACCGTGTCGATGGCGGTGTCGAGCGAGATCCGCGAACAGGCGGCACTCCGCGGCGTGACCCTCCTGGCCGCTCCTGTCTCGGGCAATCCCAAGGCCGCGCGAGCCGGGATGCTGAGCGTCGCGGTGTCGGGTCCGCGCGACGCGTACGAGCGTGCTCTGCCGTACCTGCGGATGCTGGGTCGGAGCGTGTCCTATGTCGGCGAGGGCGAAGCCGCGCGCCTCGTCAAGATCTGTCACAACCTCATCCTTGGCGTGGTCGCGCAGATCCTCGCCGAGACCACCGTGCTCGCCGAGAGCGGCGGCGTCGCCCGCGCGGATTACCTGGCGTTCATCAACGACAGCGTGCTCGGGTCGACGTTCACTCGCTACAAGACCCCGGCCCTCGTGAATCTGGATTACACGCCGACCTTCACCAACCACCTGTTGCGAAAGGATCTCGAGCTGGGCCTCGACGCCGCGCGGCAGCGCAACGTTCCCATGCCGCTGACGGCGCTCACCGACCAGATCGTCGTGAGTTTGATCGGAGCGGGATACGGCGAGCAGGACTTCGCGGCGTTGCTCGAGCTCGCTGCTCGCGGCGCCAATCTCGACCTCATCCCGGATCCGCGCTTCGTGCCCGACGGGCTTGGGGCACCGGAGCAACCCACCCCCGAGCGCTGAAGTCCTTTTTTGGACCGCTCCACCGCTAGCGCGACGTGCCTCGGCGTGCAAGCACACGTCCGGCGGTGGGACCTCAGCCGGTGGAGTGCCGGTACGCCACGCTGATGCGCGGGCCAGCGGTCGCCACCTTAGGAACGGCGTGCAGCCACCTGCGCTGACTGCTGCCACCCATGACCACGAGGTCGCCCATCCCGAGCGCAAGCGCCAGCTCGGTTTTGCCCTCGCGTGGACGCATGACGAAGCAACGAGGGTGACCGAGCGATACGGTGGCGACGACGGGGTCGACGATCCGGGTCGGGATGTGATCACCGTGCCATGCGACCGAGTCGCGGCCATCGCGGTACAGGTTTGCGCCCACCGAATCGAACGGGCGCTCGTAGCGCGTCACCAGCAGCGCGCGCATACGCTCGATGACCGGCGGCAGCGCCCCGATGTCATCGGGCAACGTCCATCGCGCCACCAGCCGCGGCGTGACCATCACCTTGCCGTAGAGCTCCTGGGTGGTCGCTTCCCATGGGGTCGACCGCATCAATTCCTCGAAGAGCGAGTCGGCACCCTGCAGCCATCCGGTGACATGGTCCACCCACGCTGTCTGGTCCAGTTGGTGACGGACCAGACCGGAGAACTCGGCGTCGGCGCGCGGCGCGCCCTGAGCGAAGAGGGACGGCTGCCAGAGCTGTTGAGGAGATGCCACGACTCTCTGATACCGCGACACCCCGTCCTTCGAAACGACGCCGGCCGCCGCTCCGTTTCAGGGCAAGGGACGCGGCGTACGCCGGAGCCAGCGTGGGATCAGCCGCCAGCCGGCCAGAGCCATCGCCAGGATCACCAGCACCGGGATGGCGGTGATCACGGCATCGACCAACGTCCCGGTGACCTGACCGGCGTTGTGCCACCCGTTGCTCAGACCATTGTTGAGTGCGCTCGGCGCTGCCACTACCAGCGTCGAACCACGCTCGGCGAGCGCGATGGTTGCGCTTGCCATGACGACCGATGCGGTGAGCCCGTTGAGCTCGCCCTGGTAGGTGTCGGTCTCCACCTGCACCGTCTCGATCTGCTGCTCGATGGTGGTGATGTCAGCGAGCGTGGTTGCTTTCGCCAGGAGTCCGTCGAGCGCATGCAGCTGCGCATGCGCTGACGTGAGCTCCGCGTTGACGTCAACGAACGCCCCGTAGTGATCCACGCTGGAGAAGTCGATCGAGGAGGCCACGAAGGTCGACGGCATGCCGTTGAGAAATGGCCCGATGCTCGCCGCGGGAATCTCAAGCGTCACCGAGCCGGCGACGATACGGCCGCCTGGTGCTGGAATGGTCGCCGAGCTGGCGACATAACCGCCCAGTCCGACGGCGCGGGCGATGACACCGTCAAACGAGGGGAGAAATGTTCCGGACGGGACCGTGTATGCCGCCCGCACCGAGCGCTGGACGTCGGCGGTCGGCGGCTTCCCGATGGTGATCCCGGTCGGTGCAGGGGCCGCGCTCCCCACGGTGGTGGAGCCGTACGACGACCCAGCTGTATTGCCATGCTCCGCAGCGGCGGGGGCGGCCGCACTGGTGGTGGCCGCGCTCGAACAGGCCGCGAGCACTCCCGCGGTGGCCAAAAGTCCCAAGCCCGTGGCGACGTGGCGAGTGCGCATCGATGATCTCCCGTGCCGACTGGTGTCGGAGGTGAGACGCAATGCCGCCGTCGCAGGTTCCCGAATGCCCGAAAGCAGAAGTCGCGTCAGGTTAGGATCGCCGTCGCATCCTTTCCGTGCGCGGCCGGCGACTGTATCCACGGCGCGTATTGGTTATCAGAACGCGCCTTCCCTTCCTGGAGACCCTCGGCGATGCGTCGGGGGTCTCTTTTGCGCGCTACGTCGCAGGCGTTCCGGCGTCGCGGTGATTCGCGGTACCTGCGTCTCGCTCGCGGGACATGAACGCACTCAGCTCCTCGATCGTGCTCATGATCGGCGCGGGAAATACCACGGTGGTGTTCTTGTCCACACCGATCTCGACGAGGCTCTGCAGATTGCGCAACTGCAGCGCCACGGGGTGCGCCATCATGATATCGGCCGCCTCGCCAAGTTTATCCGCGGCAAGCGCCTCGCCTTCGGCGGCAATGATCTTGGCGCGCTTTTCGCGTTCCGCCTCGGCCTGGCGTGCCATTGCTCGCTTCATGCTGTCGGGGAGCTGGATATCCTTCAACTCCACCAAGGTGACCAGCACGCCCCAGTCGGATGTGGCAACGTCGAGGATCTCGCGAATGCTCAGGTTGATCCGGTCGGTCTCGGCGAGCGTCTCATCGAGCGTGTGCTGACCGACGACCTTGCGCAGCGTGGTCTGGGCGATCTGGTTGATGGCGGCACCAACGTTCTCGATCGCGACAACCGATTTGACGGCATCGACCACCTTGAAATACGCCACCGCCGAGACATCGATACTCACGTTGTCGCGCGTGATGATTCCCTGCGACTGGATTGGCATGGTGACGATGCGCAGGGAGACGCGGCGGAGAAGATCGATGACCGGCACGATCGGACGCAATCCCGGCCTGCGAAGACCGATCACCTTCCCGAGGCGAAAGTGAACACCCATCTCGTACTGCTGAACGACGCGGATCGAGAAAAGCAGCCCGAGTACGACCACAGCAGCGACCACGATCGCTGCGACGACGAAGGCGTTCATCTACAGCTTCTCCAACTATAGCCGAGCCTCCAGTGGTCCGTAGCACGAGCGTGTCCACCCTGACCGGCGTGCTGCGAGATACGGATCAGGGTTACAAGCCCGTGCACAAACCAGGGCGCCACCTCCGCAGACGGTCCTTACAAGCCCGTCCCGGTCTCGCTCCCCGGTTCGGTCACGCGGGGACGCCGGTTGGCGCGTCCCGTCAAGCCGACGTGCTGATCCGGGGTCGAGTCCTGCAGCGCATCCAGCACGTCGGCGAGTGCCTCGACAAGCCGTCGCATGTCGCGCTCCGGAACCGATGCCCAGACCGTCTGCGCTTCGCGCTGCAGCACTCCCCCGGAGGACAGCCGGGGATCCCACGCGCCGGCCCACGACGGAGCATCCGCGCCTCGCTCCCAGAAGTCCGCCGGATCGCCGGTCCGGAGGTTGTACCGGAAGCGGTTTCCCACCGGGTCGCCGCAATACGCCATGAGGTTCGCTGAGGGGTCGTCACCGACGACGGCGGCGCCGGGGTCGAGATACCCATGTGCGTCGCCGACGTGGAGCATGTTCTGAAAGGGTCCGGGTTCAAAGGTGTCGCCCACGGCGAGGTGAAGATCCTGCGAGAAGCCCCTGGCCTCGGCTCCCGCCGAGTGATAGAGATGACCGGCGACACGCATCCACACGACGAAATTCAGCGCCGACCCATTCCCAACGTTGCGGACTCGGACGGCTGCCCAGGGCTGATCGCGAATCCCGATCGGTGGCTCGTCGAGGAGGACGAGCACTGGCATGGTGGCTACGGCTGCCCCCTGGCGCAACTGCTCCATCATTCCTCGCGCAGTATCAGCCTGCTGGCTGGCGGCCGTCTCGAGCAGCGCCACGTTGTTGTCGACGAGGCGGCGCAACTCTCTGCTGAAGGCACGATTGTGCCGCGCCAACAGCACGATGGCCACCGCTATGGCGATCAGCGTGAGACCGACGACGCCCGCCGTGATCGCCAGGATGATCGTCGTCGTGTCCATGGCACGAGTGTAGCCACGCGCGTATGGCCCCAGGGACTGCGCGTCCGCCCTCCGATCTCAGCGATCAACCACGGATCTGACCGCGTTGGCGCTGGTTTTGGCAGAATCCGCGGCCATGAGCAAGGCAACTTCACCGATCGCGGTCGTCCTCGAGGTGACGGCGAAGCGCTCGTTCGCCTCCGCGACCGACTGGCCCGGTTGGACTCGCAGTGGGCGCACGCCCGAAGCCGCGCTGGAGACACTCGCGGCGTATGCGAATCGCTACCGGGCGGTGGCGACCACCGCGGGGCTGACGTTGCCCAAGGTAGCCGACGTCGAATCGTTCGCCGTCATCGAGGAGATCGAGGGCGATGCAACCACCTCGTTCGGTGCGCCGAGCAAGGTTGCGGCCGTTGAGTGCCAGGCGGTCACCGCCAAGGATGCCGATCGGGTCGCGAAGCTCCTCGACGCCGCCTGGGCCGTCCTCGACCAGGTGGTTGCGTCGGCGCAGGCGGAGCTTCGCAAGGGTCCGCGCGGCGGGGGTCGCGACCGCGACGCCCTGTTCGAGCACGTCCTGGGCGCGGAGCAGGCCTTTGCGGGAAAGCTCGGGGTGCGTGCGCGGCAGCCGTCACGCGACGACCCCGCCGGGATTCAGGCAATGCGTGAGGCGCTGCTCGCGATCATCCGCGAGGACCGAACTGGCCAACCGGCCCGCGCTGGTGGCTGGCCCCCACGCTATGGCGCGCGCCGTCTCGCCTGGCATGCGCTGGATCACGCCTGGGAGATGCAGGATCGAAGCTCGTGAGCGGACGGTTTTGATGCGAAATCCGTGGCCCGTGTGAGCACCCGCTGACCGCCGGATCGCAGATGGCCAAGCGCCCGCATGTCGTGATCGTCGGCGCCGGGTTCGGCGGCCTCGCCGCGACGCGCGCGCTTCGCCACGTCGATGTCGACGTGACGATCGTTGATCGCAACAACTACCACCTCTTTCAGCCACTGCTGTACCAGGTGGCGTCGGGACTGCTCGATCCCTCCGCGATCGCGAGCCCGGTCCGCACGATTGTGCGGCGCAGTCCCAACGTCGACGTGCTTCGCGCCGAGGTCACGAGCGTCGACGTCGCCAAGCAGCAGGTGAAAACGTCCACCGGAACGCTCGACTACGACTACCTGATCATCGCGACAGGGAGTGTGACCGACTATTTCGGGAATCAGGATGCCCGCATGATGGCCACCGTCGGTCGCGGCGCCGCCGTGGCACAGATCGGGCCGGTGCGCATCAACGGTCTCGTGGGCTGGTTCATCTGGATCTTCATCCACCTGCTCTACCTGGTGGGTTTCCGCAACCGAGCGCTGGCCCTGTGGTCATGGGCCTGGAACTATTTCTTCTGGGACCGGCCCGTGCGCCTCATCATCGCGCCGCCAGCCGACGGCCAACCGTCACCGCCCACTGCAGGCCCAGGCGGATGACGAGGTGACCTCGAGGATTGGGATGGGCGTCCGTAGGTTGCGCGGGACCGCCGCCCAACTCGGCGCAGTTTGGGCGGCGAGGTCTCGCTACCAGGTTGAGGAACGTCCCCCTTCCGCCAAGCCACGATCGAGCCGTCACCTGGCCCCGCCTCACCCTTTGCCCCTGTCACCCAGTCGGCACACTCTACCTCGGAACGTGCGCGGTCGTTTCGCCAGGCTGGAATCACGGAAGGGTAGCAGCGCCGAGCCCCGCGGCTCGACCAGCGCTCTCGCGACGCACCCTCGATATGGGGCGAGGCAAGGGAAAGGCGCTCCGCCGCGTCGTCGGAGCGCCCGAGAGGGGGGCAAGGTCACGAGTTCCGCCTGTCGCGAGGTTGAAACCACCCGGCATCGAGGTGGTCTCCACGGCGGATGGTAGCCGACTTCCACCGGCAGTATCGGGAAGTATGGTGCAGAAGCGCAACTCACGGCCGAGATCCACGAAAAGCAAGGTTCTCGAGCTTCGCTCTCTACGGCAAGCGGACGCGGTGAATCCCAGCGATTGGACACAAGTGGGGCTGGCCCAGAAGGTGGGTGCGTCGGTACGTTCGATAAAGGCGTGGGAGGCCGGCGATACGGTGCCACGCCTTTTTTATCGCCGCCGGCTGGCCAAGGTACTCGGCGTCAGCGTTTCAGACTTGGGATTCTGAAGCGGCAGCTCACGACGTGGCGGTGACCGCGGCAGAGTTGCGAGCTCGCCGCGGTCATCCGCCCGCCGACTAACTCAACTGACCGTGATCGTCCGTTGGACGATGGGTCCGGCACCATCGCCAGGGAACGCGGATCCCACTGGTACTTCGGTGACAAAGAAGGGATTGCCGCCTGTCTTGCGGTACAGCTCCGCCGCGTCGAGGCCGTACGGCGATGCGAGATCCGCGACTGCGGCTGCCGACAGCGGGCCGAGGGAGAGGCGCGCGACCGCCGGGCTGGTCGCGATGTCGCCGATGAGCATCCGCAGCGGGTGGGTACGGTCGAGCTGGTCGTCCCGGTAGGTGGCGACCGCCAGTACCGGCGCCGATTCCACCTTGCGGGCGAGCAGCCTGACGACGTCCAGCGTGGCGTCGTCAGCCCAGTGGAGATCCTCCAGAATCACGACGCACCGAGGGCCTGCCCGCAGCTGGTCGAGAAACGCTGCAGCGACTTCATGGGGCCGGCCGCCCCGGACAATCATCCCTTCGAGGTCTCCAGCCGTGGTGCGGGCGATGTCGAGCAGCGGGCCGAGTGGGTGCGGGGTGGCAAGGGCGTCGCACGCTCCGGAGAGGATTCGCACCGACTGATTGGCGCAGAAGCGCCGCACCAGAGAGGTCTTGCCGACGCCCGCCTCACCGCCAATGAAAACGAAGCGGCCGACCGACGACGTCGCGACGGCGGCAAAGTGGTGCTCAAGCGCAGCGAGCGGTTCGGCCCGCTCGAGCAGATCCCCCGATCCTGCAACGGCTTGCGACATCGTCAGAGCCCTTACCTCCCGTGAACGGCACGAATCGTACAACGAGACCACGCGGCCTTTCGCGGCGGCCGAAGATGGGTAACCGCAAGGGCCAATCTGGGTAGTCATACCGATTCGCGCTCGGCCGAGCCGCTCCTAGTCTCGCTGCAGGTACTCGCGCTAGCGAGAACAGCACAAGGAGGAACGCATATGCCGAGATACGTCGTGGAGAGGACCTTTCCGGAAGGACTCAACATTCCCGTCGATGCGCAGGGGGCAGCCACCTGCCTGGCCGTGGTCGACCGCAACGCCGATGACGGCGTCACCTGGGTCCACTCCTATGTCAGCGACGACAAGAGGAAGACCTTCTGCATCTACGACGCGCCGAGTCCAGAAGCGATCCGCAAGACCGCCGATCGCAATTCCCTGCCGCTCGACCAGATCACGCAGGTGAGCGTCCTCGATCCCTACTTCTACCGCTGACCGACCACATCGGGATTCGAGGTGGTCGGATCACATCAGGGGCCGACGTCACAACCAGAACAACCAATCGCCAATCAAAAGGACATGAGTTACATGAAACTGCCGCACACGGGGATGCGCTACCGAAGGGTCGTTGCACTCCCTGCCGCAGCCGCCATGCTCACCTTGGGCGCCCTCACCGTGGCCCCTCAGTTCAGCTCATCCGTGAGCGCCGAGGGTACTTCTCGTTCGTGCACCACCCCCGTCACGAGCGCCCCGACAGGCCGCGCAACCGTGTCGACGAAATCGACAGCCTTTGGCAAAGTGCTGAAGGTCGGTTCGGGCGCCAACGCCGGTTGCTCTCTCTACATCCTCACGTCCGACGAACTCCATTCGATGACGTTTGGTCTCGCTGCCTTTGCGTGCAGCAACGGCCCAAACGTCATCGGGCAGCCGTGCGACAGCGTCCTCTGGCCGGCGCTCCTGACCAAGGGTGCCCCGATCGCCGGGCCGGGGGTCAACAGCTCCCTCCTCGGGACGGTGACCCGCACCGACGTGCTCTCTGGTATGAGCGTGCAGCAGGTGACGTACGCAGGTCTGCCGCTGTACCGGTTCTTCCTCGACGAGACCCCGGGGGAAACGGACGGGGCCAACCTGTTCGACCCAGTGACCAGTCCCCCTGGCACCTGGTACCTGGTGGAGCCAGACCGAGGCAATCCCGCGCCTGGTCGGCTTCAGATGCCGGCTGAGACGGTCAGCGGAAGCACGGTGCTGGCGGCATCGATGGACAATGACTTCTCCCTCCTGCCGCACGGGAGCTTCCCGGTCTACACCTTGAGCAACAAGAATGGCCAGGCCTGCCAGAAATACTGTGCGCTGATCTGGCCACCGGTGCTCACCTCCGGGCAGCCTGAAGCCGGGCCGGGCGTCGATCAGCACGCACTCGGAGCCGTCGTCAGGCCGGACGGCACCCACCAGGTGACCTACGAGGGCAAGCCCCTCTACCTGTTCATCGAGGACGCCTACATACCGGGCCTCACCGGGACGCAGAGCATCAACGGCGCGGGTGCGGTCACCCCGTGGGGTGTGTTCAACACGATCCCGTTGCCCTAATCGCCTCGGCGCTATGCCTGGGTGTCGAAGGAGGCCCGCGTCGGGCCTCCTTCTCACTCCGACTCCGCATCAAGTACTCAGTGCATGCTGAGTGGCTTGCACTCCCCCTGGATCGCGCCGAACACGACGTTCGGGGGTTGCACCGAATCCCCGAACTGGGCGTCGGGCACATTGTTGAAACAGGCCAGGCTGCCAAACACCTCGTTGTTCGCGATCTCGGTGGCGTCCGGGTCCGCGAACCGATTCTGGGTCACGGTGTCGTTGCCCATGATGATGTTGCGGAACTCACCGAACCAGCACGACCTCAAGCCGCTGACGGTCAGGCTCCCATTGATGACGTCGTCCTCGGCATCGGAATAGACCCCGAAGGAGAAGGGGCCGAAGCCCGGGGTGCAGTTGACACCGCCACCGCCGCCCTCGTAGGAAACGTTGCCTCCGATGATGCTGCTGTGGAGGATGACCCCCAATGCCCCATTCGCATCGACATTGCCCCGTACGGCGTCGAACGTGGTGTTGACGCAGCCGACCGCAGGTTCGCAGCCGAGGAGCAGAGTGCCATTAGCGCCGACGAAGACGCCCCCCTTGACGAGCCAGTTGGCATCCCCCTCAGGCGCACCCGGTGCAAAAGCGGGGTAATTCGCTGCCAACGCCGCACCCTTGGCGACGGTCACATCGCCTTTGACGACCACGTTGCCGGTGGGGGGTCCCAGACAGAACCCAACAACCCTCAGTGAGGAGTACGTGCCCGGAGCGATGGAGCCCGGCGCGGCGAGTGTCCCGGAGCACGTGAGCCCTGAGGACGAAGCGGCGCTCACCGTGCCTGTCCCGATGAGCACGAGCGACAGCGTCGCCACCAGCGCGGAGACCCGTCGAATCACCTTCATGTTGCACCCCCTGAGATAGCCACCCCCGAACGGCGGTGAGTGGTGCGCACTGTACGCCCGCGCTCGTGCGACTGTCTTGATTGCCCCGCACGCTGCAAACGTCACCGCTCCCGCACGATTTCGGACCCGACGGGACCGGCGCGGACCGCAGGCTTCCCGAACTCAGCGGCGCCGTACCGGCGGTCTGGAGCCCAAGGTGAGGATTGAACTTACGGGCGGTAGCGCCGGATGGTGGCTGTGGCCGGTCTTCTGGTCGTCCTCACCTTGGGTGGAGTCGTTTCACCCTCTGCGGAATCGAAGACGTGGACGGACGCCGGTTGCTTGCCACCGTACCCCACATGGACCGTTGGCGCTGCAGAGCGCGAAGTCACCGCGTGTTGAGCGCATGCGCAACATCTCGCGGACGTCTCATGCACTCTGACCCAGCCTTCCCATTCCTGCCACATGTGTCACCAACTAGGGGATGCTGGCGCCAGTGCGGGAGTAGCTCAGTTGGTAGAGCGCAACCCTTCCAAGGTCGATGTCGCGAGTTCGAGTCTCGTCTCCCGCTGTTGTCCATTATAAGATAAGGGTTTTCTAGGACGACAGTTGTTGCGGCCCCCAGATTCTAGAGTGCAGCCTTCGGTGATTGCTACAAAACTTGGTCGCTTCCACCTAACCGCGGCTGGACTTCCCGCACGACTTCGTAAGTGATGGAGACAAGGCCGTCCCCGACGGTCCGGGTGTCGACGAGGCGCATGGGCTTCTTGTCGCTGGTCTCGCCGAAAAGGCGGTCGCCGGCCCCGAGCACGACCGGGTAGACCATCAACCGCAGCTGGTCGACCAGGTCGTGCTCCATCAGCGTGCGCACGAGGTGACCGCTCGCGGCGACGACGATTTCCCCGTCCAGCTCCTGCCTCAGCTTCGAGACCTCATTCACCACATCGCCCGTCAGGACCGTGGAGTTGTTCCAGGCGGGATCTACGAGCGTGGAGGACACGACGTACTTGGGCATGCTGTTCAACCTGTCCGCCCACTCGCCCGTTCGGGATGGCCACCGGGCCGCCAAGAACTCATAGCTCCGCCGACCCAACAGGAAGGCCTCGGCACCGAGCGCCTCGTCGAACCCGACCTTGGCCCACCCCTCGCGGTCCTTGTCCCCAATCTGGGCGAACCATCCGCCATACCTGAAGCCCTCCTCACCGGTCGGGTCCTGGACGACTCCGTCGAGCGTGACGTTCTCGCTGACCACGATCTTTCCCATTTCGGTTCTCCCGTCGTTGGTGTTAATGGGTCACTACTGATGTACGGGCGCGACGCGTCCTACATTTTTTCTAGTCGACGGAGTCTCCGGGTCGGACTCCGGCCTTTGCATAGGGCATTCCGCTGCCAGTAGTGATCAGGCTGGGCAGACTCGTGCGCATGAGGGATCCCCACGCGTCGGAGCAGACGTCAAAACACTCAAACTGGGACTGAAGTCCGATGTGGGTGAAGAGAACTTCTGTCTGTCCGTTCTGGCGGCTGATTTCAAAGCAAATCGTGGTACCGACCCACTCAGCTTGATCCTCGACAAAGTTCATGTGGTTTTCAAGGACGAGCCAGGCGACCTTCTCGTTGGGCACGAGCTCGGTGACTCGAAGTTTGCTGTAGTGGACGTCCTGGACACGGTACGTAAACTCGTCACCGACACTCTGGCTACTGCCTTGGACGTCTTCACCCCACCATCCGCGAATGTCGTTGATGGCGTCGAAGACCTCGTTTGGGTTCTGGTCAACCCTAAATGAGGCGGTGTAATTGCTCACAGGTTCTGTCCTTGCCGTTAGTTCAGCGTGGGAGTGAGCTGTCAGCAATTCGTCTTCTCTCTGAGTAGTGCCTGTTTTATCCGCGACTGTCACGACGTCCTCCTTATGAGTTCGGGCTTGGGCGGGAGCCCTACCCGATTGCATGATGCAAGTGAGGATACCAGGTAGACTTGCATCATGCAAGCTCTGATGGTAGGCTGGGAGCATGCTCGGGAAGACCTATGACAGTCAGGTGTGCTCGGCCGCTCGAGCGCTCGAACTCGTGGGCGAGCGGTGGAGCCTGCTGATCATCAGGGACGCGCTGTTCGCCGGCGCCACCCGCTTCAACGACTTCCTCAAGCTTGGAATCGCAACGAACATCCTCCAGAACCGCCTGGATGGATTCGTCGACGCCGGAATCATGGAGCGCCGGAACTACTCCCAGAATACGGAACACTATGACTACCTGCTGACCGACAAGGGTCGCGACCTGGCTCCCGCCATCGTCTCGCTGACCGAATGGGGCGACCGATGGGCGGCCCCCGACGGCCCACCCGTGTTCTACGTGCATTCCGTCTGCGGTGCTGCGATAACGCAGCAGACCATCTGCGCCAGCTGCGGCCAGGTGCACGATCCCACAGAGATTCACATACGACCAGGACCCGGCATGCCCGCCGACATCGCCGCGCGTATGCGCAGACCGATTGTCACGGGCAGTGTCGTCGTCCGAAACAGCGCCAGCCAGACTGGAAGGGACAACAGAAACATCCCGCACCAACGAACCTCGTAACTT